>Ga0181518_10000045_pt1 | contig 134303 bp, 103 predicted proteins | sample PEATcosm2014_Bin_28_FD_119751 | JGI IMG/M metagenome (GOLD analysis project Ga0181518, IMG submission 119751) | Peatland microbial communities from MTU Mesocosm Facility, Houghton, MI, USA - PEATcosm2014_Bin01_60_metaG | ecosystem: Environmental > Terrestrial > Soil > Wetlands > Peat | place...
CAACTTCTCCCCTGCCTGCATGCTGATCAGCAATCCCCAGCATGACGGATCGCCCCCTCCAGGCTCATCTTGTATGAGAAACGACCTCCCGCTCCAGGCTCATCTTGCATGAGATAAGACTGGATCTTGCCATTCCTACATATATATGCTATGCTGCACATATGAGACGCACCTCCATCTTCCTGCCCGATCCGCTGCACGAAAACCTGCGCCAGGAGTCCTTCCGCCTGCGTATCAGCATGGCCGAGCTGATCCGGGTGCGGCTCGAAATGGGCAGCCGCCCGGCAACGAAGGGGCTCCGCGATCCGCTGGCCAAGGCGGAAGGCGCCATCAAGAACGGCAAGCTCAGCCAGAACATCGATGAAGCACTCTACGGCGATTGAGCGCCCGCTGCTGTTCGTCGATACCTGGGGCTGGATCGTCCTGGCCGACGCCAAAGACCCTCAACATGAAGAGGTCGTCGCGTTGCGGCGGCGGCACAGCGAAACCGGAATCCTGGTCACCACCGATTACGTTCTGGACGAAACCATCACTCGCCTCTTCGGCGGCAGCCCGTTCGCCGAGGCGGAACGCTTTTGCACAGCGCTTCTGCGCGCGCGGGACGCCGGCGTGGTTCGCCTGGAACCAATCACTCCCCAACGCTTCGAGCGGGCCTACAAATTGCGCCCGCGCTATCGCGACAAATCTCGCATCTCCTTTACGGACCTGACCAGCTTCGTCGTGATGCAAGAGCTGGGTATCCGCGAGGTCCTGACCGCAGACGCGCACTTCGAGCAGGTGCAATCCGGTTTCCGGACGGTGCCGTAACCTGCTCTCATTGCAGCCGATTCCCGAAGGATCGCGGGAAGGTGAGTCGGCTGTGGGCGCTGGGAACGTTGTGCGGCGGGAAGGTGCTTCGCGGAAAGCCCGTGGGCCGCGGATCAACACCGATGAACGCCAATTGAAAACAAATAACGTGGTCTTGTCTTATCGGCGTGCATCTGCGGCTAAATTGCCTTTCTCCGCAACTCGCTAGACGAGGCTGATCCTACGGCTGCGTTTCGGCTTTAACCGGCAGAGGGCAGAACGCCCCCTCGGAATAGCCTTCCGCTTCGCAGCCGAATGCATGATCGAAGCGCGCGCGATAGTTCTCCCAGGCGATCGCCGAGGTCAGTTCCACCAATTGCCGTTCGTCGAAGTGCTGTTGTAATTCCCTGAAAAGATCGTCCGGCAGTTCCACCGGCGTCATAGTCATGGCTACCGCATAACGCAAGACCAGTTTTTCCACAGCGCTGAACTCCGGGCTGGCCGCAAAGTCCACCAAGGCCATCAGCTTGGCTTCCGAGACTCCCGCTTTTCTGCCGACCGCAGAACCGATGTCGATTCAAAACGGGCAGCCGATCAGCATGGCGGTCTTGATGCCCGCCAGGGCCTTCACCACGGGATCGACCGTGTCCATGGCTTCTTGCGCCATCTCCATGCCGCCCAGTGCAGCCAGCAGGCGCGGCTGATGCGCGGTGATGCGCACCGGTTCCGGCACACGCCCGATCTTGTGCCGGACCGCCGCGTAGAAAGAGCGCGTAAACACATTAGCCTGTTTGTCGTCGATCCCCTCGATGCGTGCCATCTCACATCCTCTCTAACCACCAGCTTACCATCGGATAACATCGCGGGATCTAACTAAAGAGAGGGTCTGAAATGCCGTTAAGTATTTGAATGCACGTGTTATCCTACCGTGCGATGGCGGCCGCAGTGTGCCCGGCTGAGTGTCACCAGCCAGTCGAGAATGAGATCGAGCTCCTGATTCCGGACGACGATGTCGCCCGCCCGGAACTCTCCATCGTCATTCCCGCGTTGAATGAGCGCATCACCATTGCCCAGTTCGTGGAGTGGGCGAAGGCCGGCATGGCGCGGGCCGGCATTCGCGGCGAGATCCTCATCGTGGACAGCTCCGGCGATGAAACGGCGGAGATCGCCGTGGCGCACGGGGCGCGCGTTCTGCGCACGCCGAAGCGCGGCTTGGGACGCGCCTATATCGATGCTATCCCCTATATCCGCGGCAAGTATGTCCTGATGGGAGACGCCGATTGTACCTATGACTTCCGGGAGTTATCCGGCTTCGTCGAGAAGTTTCGCGCCGGCTATGAGTTCCTCATGGGATCGCGGTTTCGCGGATACATCGAGCCGCAGGCCATGCCCGCGCTGCACAGGTACTTCGGTACGCCCCTGACCACCTCGATTCTGAACATCCTCTATGCCACGCGCTTCTCGGACATTCATTGCGGCATGCGCGGCATCACGCGCGACGCCCTGGTGCGCATAGAACTGGAATCGCAATCCTGGGAGTACGCCTCGGAGATGGTGTTGAAGGCGGTCTGCCTGAAGCTCAAAACTGCCGAGGTGCCGGTGCGTTTCCTGAAGGATCCCCCCGGACGGTTGAGCCACATGAAGCGCAACGGGTGGCGCGAGCCTTGGCGCGCCGGATGGATCAACTTGCGCGCCATGCTGCTGTTCGGCGCGGACTTCTTCCTGCTGCGTCCCGGCCTGGCGCTGCTGGCGTTGGGGCTGCTGTTGACTGTGCCGGTGAGCCTCGGCCCCGTGCCGCTCGGACCCGTTACGCTGTCGCTCAACTGGATGTTGCTCGGGTTGACGCTGTCGGTGGTGGGCATGCAGTGCTTCTATCTGGGCTGCATCGTGCAGGTTATGTACCAGTATTCAGAGAAAGCGGCCGGCCGCTGGCTGCGCCTGTTCGCTTACGATCGGGCCATGCTGGCGGCCGGGCTTTTTTGCCTGGCAGGCTTGGCGCTCGGGCTGCCGCTGATCCTGGAATACTGGCGCGGAGGGCTCCGGCTTCCCCCCGTGCCCAGCCGCCAAATGCACCTGGCCGTGCTGGGCCTACTGTTGCTGATCGCTGGCTTCCACACCTTCAGTGGCACGCTGGTGCTGCACGCTGCCGATCTGCGAGTGCGGCGGCGTCTGTTTAGGGCATGATATGGGCGATCGGATTCTGGTTACGGGCGGCGCGGGTTGCATCGGGAGCGACTTGGCTAAAGCTCTCTCCGAGCGCGGCCACGAAGTCACCGTCATCGATAATCTGAGCAGCGGGAAATGGGAGCATATGGAAGACCTGCTGCCGCTTCCCGGCTTCCGCTTCATCGAAGGCGACCTGCTGGATGAAGCGGCGCTCGACGCCGCCATGGACCACGCCGGGATGGTGTACCACCTGGCCGCCAACCCCGACGTGAAGTTCGTGCCCGGCGATCCGACCGATAAAGATCTCCGCCAGAACACCCTGGGTACCTACCAGGTGTTGGAGACCATGCGCCGCCGCGGCGTGCGGCGGCTGGCCTTCTCCTCGACCTCCGCGGTGTACGGTATCTGCGAGCGCCAGCCCATCCGGGAGGACCAGGCGCCGCATCCCATCTCGCTCTATGGCGCGACGAAGTTGAGCTGCGAGGCGATGATCGGCGCGTTCCAGCACTTGTTCGGCATGGATTGCTGGATCTTCCGCTTCGCCAACGTGGTCGGGCCCAAGGTGCGCAAGCGCGGCCGCACCGTGATCGGCGACTTCATCGACAAGCTGCAGCGGGATCCTACTCGGTTGCCGGTGCTGGGCAATGGCCGGCAGGCCAAGTCTTACCTGCTGAGCGAGGAGTGCGTGGAGGCCATGCTGTTCGCGGTCGAACATGCGCCCGGCGGCCTGCGGATTTTCAATCTCGGCTGCGACGACTCGCTCAGCGTCACCCGCATCGCGGAGATGGTGACACGCGCGATGGGACTGCGCGGGGTCAAGTACGAATTCACCGGCGGCGAAGGCGGCTGGCTGGGCGACGTGCCGCGATTCCGTTTGGATGTCGGGGCGATCAACGCCTTGGGCTGGCGGGCGGGGTACAACTCCGAAGAAGCCGTCGCGCTGGCCATCGAGGCGACCCTGGGGTGCGCACGGGAGGCAGTATGCAGGCCGTAATCCTGGCCGGCGGATTGGGCACGCGGCTGGGAGCGCTCACTCGTACGATTCCGAAACCCATGGCGCCGGTGGCGGGAGCGCCCTACCTGGAGCATCAATTGCATCTCCTGCGGCAGCAGTCCTTCCGCGACGTGCTGCTGCTGACGGGCTACCTGGGCGAGCAGATCGAGAGGTATTTCGGGAGCGGCAAAGGGCTCGGCTTGCGCATACGGTATTCGCGCGAGCGACGGCCGCTGGGCACCGGCGGAGCGCTGCGCGAAGCGCGCACCTTGCTGGATGAGAGCTTCCTGCTGATGTACGGCGATTCGTTGCTGCCTATCCAATATGCGGTCGCCGGACGGCGGCTCAAGGATTCGGCCGCCCTGGGAGTGATCGTCGCTTATCGGGACTCAGCAAGAGAAACTACGGTGCCGCCAAACGTGGCGATCGACCGCAGCGGACTGGTGACGCGCTACGACAAAACCGCGGCGGGCGATCCCGCGCTCCAGTACATCGAGGCAGGTGTCTCGTGTTTCCGCCGCGAGGTGCTCGACCTGGTGCCCGATGGCGGACCGGTGTCCTTCGAACAGAGCGTCTTTCCGCGCCTGATCGATCGCCGGCAGTTGGCCGGCTTGCCGACCCGGCAACGCTTCTATGACATTGGAACGCCGGAGCGTTTGCGGGCCCTCGAGGAATATCTGTTCGCGGGTTACACGCGCTCCATGCCCGCGTTGCCGCAGCCGGCTCCGGCAGCGGCCTCTTCCCGGCCGGCTGGCTCCGACTGGCACGCGGCCCCGGGACGCCGTGGCGGGGACGATTACCTGTGATCGCGGCTCCCGCGCGCAGGGTGAGTCCGCCCCCACACGCCCGCATCGAAGGTTGGGTTCACGACAAGCTGGAACCCGGAAAGACCGTGTATCTCGCGGCCCTCACGGTCCTATACCTGGCCGCCGCTTGCGCCACCGCGCGGGCCAAGCTGGTATGGTACGACGAATTCTTCACGCTGCATCTTTCCCGCTTGCCTTCAATCGGCGATATCTGGCACGCGCTCGCGATTGGGACCACCAATGACGCACCCTTGAACTACCTGCTGACCCGCGCTTCGTTCGCCGCGATGGGCCCAGGGCACATTGCCTTTCGTTTCCCGGCCATCGCCGGTATATGGATCATGTGCCTCTGCCTGTATGCCTACGCCGCGCGCCGCTGGGGAACCCTCTGGGGCTTTGTAGCGCTGCTGTTGCCGCTCGCGACCGGCGTCTGGTACTACGCCTGCGAGGGCCGGCCGTATGGCGTCATGATGGGTTGCGCGGGGCTCGCATTTCTGTGTTGGACGGAAGCCGCGGAAGGCAGGCGGCGCAAGCTGGCGCTGGCCGGCCTGGCGCTAAGCCTGGCGGCCGCCATATCGACGCAGTACGTCTCTGTGCTGCTATGGATGCCTTTGGCCGCGGGTGAATTGGTCCGGTCATTCCGGAAACGCCGGGCGGATTGGGCGGTGTGGATAGCCATGGCGGCGGGAGCTGCGCCGCTGGCCTTCTTCATCCCGCTCCTGCGTGCGTCGCATCAATACTCGGCGCACATCTGGGAGGGGGCCAGTTTCTACGCCGCCTACGGCACCTATGCTCTCCTGTTGTCCCCCATTCTGGCGCCGCTGGTATTCGCATTGATCGTGTGCGCCTGGGAAACCTCCGGCGTGCCTCGAGTGAATCGCGCCCTCGCATTCGCGCTGCCTGCCCACGAAGCCGCTGCGGCGATCGGTCTGGCCCTGCTGCCCTTCTGCGGATACGCGCTGGGCAGGCTGGTGACCGGGACCTACGTCCCACGCTACGGGCTCGCCGCGATCATCGGCGTCACCATCCTGTTTGTGGCATTGACCGGCAAGCGCGCCAAAACAGGAGCCATTCTGGCGTGCGTCTTCTTCGGGTGCTTCGTATTTAATGTGGCGCAGAGCCCCAGAAGCTCGGCCGCCGATGCCAGCGCGGCTTATCGCACGCTCGACGTGAGCGCGTTCCAAAAAGAGGGCGACCTGCCGGTGGTAGTCTCGAACGCGGACCTTTTCCTCAAGTTGGAGGAGTATGGCCCGGCGGCGTTGAAAGCCCGGCTGTTCTCTCTGCACGACACGGACGCGGCCATTCGTTTCCTGGGCAACGATACGGGCGAACGGAATATGAGTGGCTTGAGCCGGGTCACGGCCCTGCCTATTGTGGACTACACCATGTTCGTCCGGGATCACCGGCGGTTTCTGGTTTACGGCCTGTTCGTCACCCGCTTCGACTGGCTGATCGACCAATTGCGCGCCAGTGGTGCGCACGTGGAGTATCTGCGCCAGGTGGGAAACGACTGGCTCTTTCTGATCGAATTCCCATAGGCGCCAGCGCCAACAGGTTTAGCTGGGTGGCCGCCACCTTTACCCGCAATGCCGACATAGTTTTCCGGATATCGGTGAGGCTGCAGAATTCGTGGGGGCAGAGCCCCCGGTCTGCGCGGGTCCCCTGGACCCGCTCCTTGCTTCCAAAACTCAGGGCTTTCGATAAAGGCGACGGGCCGACGAGGGCGTCGACCGCGGCCCAGGGGGACCGCCCCACGATTGATGCTGGTGTTCGTCCGTGGAGACAATGCGGCATTGACCGTTACCCGGCCACCACCGTCGGACTGGGTCGCCAGGCGTTTGGCGAAGCTTATGCCACAGCCTGGACCGTGTTGGTGTGCGGTTCCCTGGTGGGCGCGCCAGTGATGCTGGGCGCCGCCGGCGACTGCTCTAGCGCCAGTCCGCTGTCCGCGTGCCGCGGCAATCGTATGGTGAAGGTGGAGCCTTTGCCGGGTTCGCTGGCGACGATAATCGCGCCACCCATAAGCTGGCAAAACCGCTGGCTGATGGCCAGTCCCAGGCCCGTTCCCCCGTACTTGCGTGTGGTCGAGGCGTCTACCTGCGAGAAGGGCTGGAACAATTTGTGCATCTGTTCAGGCGCGATCCCGATGCCGGTGTCCGAGACGCGCCATTCGATCGACTCCGCGCCATCCACGGTTACCGGGAGCACATCCACCCCGATGGTGCCGTTTTTGGTGAATTTGCAGGCATTGCTCACCAGGTTGTAAAGGCTCTGCCGCAACTTCGTAACGTCCACATGCATCGGGGGAAGGTTGGGGGCGCATTGCACAATCAACTTGTTGCCGTTCTTCTGCGCCAGCCACTCCATGGCTCGGGCCGCATCCTCCAGGATTTGGGCGGGCGAGGCGTCCTCCCACAGCAGTTCCGTTTTCCCAGCCTCGACCTTGGATAGATCCAGCACTTCGTTGATCAGCGTGAGCAGGTGCTTGCCCGCCGCCGTGATGCGCGCCAGATCCGCGGCCGATCGTTCCTCGTGCTGGTCCTCGGCATCCTCGCGCAACATTTCGCTATAGCCGATAATGGCATTCAGCGGCGTGCGCAGTTCGTGGCTCATGTGCGCCAGGAATGCGCTCTTGGCGCGGCTGGATTCTTCGGCGGTCTGCTTGGCCGCCAGCGCTTCCTCCTGCGCGCGCTGCCGCCGCGCGATCTCGTGCTGAGACCGTTCAAGGGCTTCCAGCATTCTGTTGATCGCGCCAGCCAGGCTCGATAACTCGTCACTTCCGCTCCGCGAAACGCGCGCCGAAAGATCGCTACTTTCACCAATTGCGGTAACATCGGCGCCCAGCCTGGTCAGGCGGGATAGAATTGCCTTCTCCAGCAGAACCAGGGTTACTACTCCGAACACAAGCCCCACCACTGCCAGCGAGATAAGGAAGTAAAGCACGCTGGTCTGTCCCCGCCTGTAGATCTCTCTGGGCATATCCACTCCCAAGGCGAAAAGAGGCTGCCCGTAAATGTCCCGGAGCGGGGCGTATCCCGCGACAGTCTCCGCGTTGAGCGGGCGCACCAGAATGGGAGCCTGCCCAGCCGGCTTGCCAGTCGGAAGATCGGGCGGCAGGCGCGCATCGTTGACGCGCAGCAGGGTAACCGACAAATGCGTCCTTTCGCCCAGGCGCTTTACCTCCACGGCATCCAGATAGCGTCCCATGATCAGAGAACCGCGTATGGGACCTTTTCCTGCGGACGTCAAAACGGGCCTGGAAGCCACCAGCATGGGGCCCTGAGGGAGCCACACAATCCCGGAAGCGCCCCCCTCAGCCAGCAGCCTGCTGCCCGCGAGAATGTGGTCGCGCAAGCCCTCTGGAATGGGCAACTCCTTCTGAATCGCCAGGTCGAAGCCTTCACCGAATACGATCCGGCCTGAGGAATCGGCATACACCTCAACGTTGAGACGGCGAACTGCCAAGTCGCTAAAGGCTCCATAGCCGATTTGGGACTTGACGAAGTCGGAGCTGGCGTTCTGCATGAAGGCGTAAGCTTCATCCCAGGTCGCGGCATTGCGGCACGCCTGATCTATCCCGGACACATCGTCGGTCACCGCGCTAAGGACTCTTTCCACATTGCGCTGTGCCTCGCGTTCCTCCAGTTCAGCGAAGCTGCCGAGCAGAACAACCCGCGACGTGGCATAGAGAGCCACTATGAGACCCACCAGAGTGACGCTGATGATTAGGAGTGTCTTCCTACGCAGAGTCATAAGCTGCTCCGCGCTGAAGCGTTACTCCTACGTGTACTAAACTGGCATTTGCTCCAGAAGATCGTGCCGGTCTAAACAGCGAAAATGTTGTCAGTAGTCTTCTTGGATTGAAATACGCCACTTTACACAGCCATACCAGAGGATACGCGAACGAGGCAAGCTGACGTTGGTCAGCCATAACCATAGTTAGTTGGCGGGCTGTCCCAATGTCCTTACCTGCTGGATAGCGTGAGTGGTTCCGTAGCACGGGCCGCGCGCGGACCGTGATTTCAGCGGCCACGGACGACTGCCCGCCATGAGTCGATGGCATCGGCGTCAGGATCTCCGGCGCGGCGGCCGGGCGGACTCTCGGGGTATGCGACGTGGCTGGGTGGAGCGCCTTCTCACCGGACCCTAGTCGGCGGGTCGAAGGCGCCTGTTAGCAGTACCTCTCAGATGGCCTAAGCTACCCGGTCCATCTCCAAAAATTCCTGCACGTGCGGATGGTTGGACTTCACCAGATCTGCCGGCGGGCCAAAAAAGATCACTTTGCCTTCAAACAAAAACACCACCTGGTCGGCCACTTTATACATGAGGTCCAGGTCGTGCGTCACCACGATGGAAGTCAATTGGAGCTGCTTCTTCAGCCGCAGCATCATATCGCTGAGATGGTCGGACATGATGGGATCCACCATCGTGGTGGGTTCGTCGTAAAGCACGCACTTGGGCTGCGCGGCCAGCGCGCGGGCGATCGCCACGGCCCGCTTGTAGCCCATCGACAGGTCGGCCGGATAAGTATCCTTAGCTTCCAGAATGTCCACCATCGAAAGCAGCCCGTTGACCACGTCTTCCTTGTTTTGCTCGTTGTAATCCTCGCGCAGCTCCAGCGAGAACAGTACGTTTTCGCCCGCCGTCAGCGAATCGAACAGGGCGCCGGACTGGAACACCATGGTCACCTTCTTGCGAATGCGGCGCATTTCCTCCTCCGGAAAATCTGTGATGTCCTCATGCGCCACGATCACCCGGCCGCTGTCCGGCCTCAGGAAGCCCATGATGTGCGAGAGCGTCACCGATTTGCCGACGCCGCTCCGGCCGATTATCGCCACCGTCTCCCCGGCGTTCACGTGAAAATTGCTATCGACTAAAACAGGCTTATCGAACGTCTTATAGACGTGGCGGAATTCGATGTAATGCGGGTATTGTTCAGTGGGCGTCATGATAGGCCCATTCCTCGGGGGTATTGAGATTCTCAAACCAGGCAGTATTGCTCACGGTCCAGAGGGCCACCTCGAGGCCGACCAGCGCCTCGGTCACCTTGCGCACGCCCGCGTCGAGCGCGCGGCGAAATCGCGCGGTGCAACGCCGGTGGTACGCCGCGCAAAGTGGCTCCATGCGTCCGGACGGACCGGCCGGGATCAGGGCGTCGGCCTCGGAGAGTTCGGCGGCATCCAGGAGATCGCGCAGGAAATCCACGGAGATGGCGGGCATATCGCACGCCAGCACCAGGTTCCAATCCGCGACGGTAATGCCGAGGGCGGTTTCGATCCCACCCAAGGGGCCCGCGCCGGGACTGCGGTCCGGGATCACCGGGTAGCCCAGATGCCCGTACTTCCCCGGATCTCCGATCAGCGTAACGCGTCCGGCGGCGGCGGCTACCACGGAGGCGACATGCCCGGCCAGCGCGCCCCCGCGGAAAGGCAGCAGGGCTTTGTCCCGGCCCATTCGGGAGCTCCGACCGCCCGCCAGCACGAATCCAGCCCTGCTCACAGGAAAATGATAACATTGACGGTAACAGCCATTTTCGCCGCGGGGCGGTGCGCTTCTGGAAAGGATCAAAACAATACCGTGCGGAATTGTTTTATAATTGGCTGCATGTGCGCAATCGCGGTGACGCTGTTGCAGGGCGCCGAAGTTTCCGCGCCCGCCGGCGGGACGGTTTCGGTGGTGCAGCCGGACCCGCGCACGGGGCGCTTGGTGCGCAGCGTGGTGCCCGCGCGCTCTGGGAAAGCCGCCCGGACCCCTTCCGCCAGCGGTCCCCTCGCCGAGACGGTCGCACGTATCGCCGGGGAAAACCAGCTTTCGCCCGAGCTCATCCATTCGGTGATCCAGGTCGAGAGCAATTATAACCAGTACGCGGTTTCGCCAAAAGGCGCGCAGGGCCTGATGCAACTGATCCCATCGACCGCGCGCCGGTTCGGCGTGTCCGACGTTTTCGACCCGGCGGACAACATCCAGGGTGGCGCGCGCTACCTGAAATACCTGTTGGAACTGTACAAGGGCGACGACGCCCTGGCGCTGGCCGCATACAATGCCGGCGAAGGCGCGGTTTCGCGATACGGCGGTGTGCCGCCATTTCCGGAAACGCGGAACTACGTGAGCAAGGTGCGCCAGCGGCTGCAGGACGCCGCCGCGCCTCGGGAAACCGGAACGCATCCATCCGCCGTCCAAACAAATGGTATCGAACCGGCGGCCACGGGCCCGGCCTATAACCCTATCCGGGAAGTGATGGACGCCGACGGGAAGGTCTACTATATTTCGCGCTGACGCTCGATGACCCGCACGCTCATCCCGCTCTTCACGATGCTGGCGACCGGCCTGATAGGGCAGACCCGCGGGGAGGATCTGCTGGAAGTCACAGCCGTGCGCTGCTGGTCGCTCAGCGAGGCCACCCGCGTGGTGATCGAGGTCAACGGCGAATTCGAATACCACGCGGAACGCGTGCCCACGCCCGAGCGCGTCTTCTTCGATATCTCCAGCGCGCGGCCTAACTTCGCAGGCCGGCGCATCTATTCCGCGGACGTGACCGACAAGCTGGTGAAACGCGTGCGCGTAGCCGAGACCAAGCCCGGCGTGACCCGCATCGTTCTGGACCTGGAACAGGCCGCGGATTACACCGCGAATCAACTTTCCAATCCGGCCAGACTGGTCATCGAGCTGCGGCCTAAGGGCGCGGGAAGTCCGCCGGCGCTGCCTGCCACAAAGCCGTTGCCGTTGCCGCCTCCGCCCTCTGTAACGACAGCCAGAAGCGAACCGGTCCCCAAACCGCTCGCCAACGCTCCCGCCACCGGGCCAAGTCCCAAGGACGTTCCGGCAGTCCACAGCTCTGCCACGACCAGCGCCTCAATCCCCGACAAAAGCGCTCCGCCGGCCATCGCTCCGCCCGTCCTGCCGGCCGACTCCAGCCGCTCAGCCAAGATCGCCAGCGATGGCGCCAACTCCCTGACGCGCGCGCTAGGTCTCAAGATCCGGCGCGTGGTGCTCGATCCCGGCCATGGCGGACATGACCAGGGCACCGTGGGCCCCACCGGGCTCATGGAGAAAGACTTGGTGCTCGACGTCGCCCTTCGCCTGGGCAAGCTCATCGAGTCCCGCATGGGCAGCGAGGTGATCTACACCCGCGCCGATGATACGTTCATCCCGCTCGAGGGCCGCACCGCACTGGCCAACGAGAAGAAGGCGGACCTGTTCCTCTCCATTCACGCCAATTCATCGCCGTATCCGCACATCGGCGGCGTGGAAAGCTATTATTTGAACCTCACGAATTCGAAGGACTCCCTGGAAGTGGCCGCCCGCGAAAACGCCGCGTCCGATAAGTCCGTTTTCGAGTTGCGCGACCTGATCCAAAAAATCACCCTGCAAGACAAGGCCGAGGAATCCAAGGAATTCGCCGGCCGCGTACAGGCTTCCCTGTTCGCCTTTGCAGCCCATTACAATCCGGGCATCAAGAACCGCGGCGTCAAGAAGGCGCCGTTCGTGGTTCTGATCGGCGCCTCCATGCCCTCCGTGCTGGCCGAGATCGGCTTTCTGAGCAACGCGAAGGAAGAGGCCCTGCTGAAAAAGCCGGAGCACCGGCAGCGGCTGGCCGAAGCGCTGTATCGCGGGGTGTCTCGCTACGAGCAGAGCCTCAGCCACTTCCAGATGGCGCAAGCCAACGGCCCCGTGAAGAACTGATTCCGCTACACTGGCCACATGCAGGTTCTGGCTTTCCGGCACGCCCCGTTGGAAGGTATTGGACTGATCCGCGGCGCGCTCGAGCGGCACGCTATCGCCTGCCGCTATCTGGATCTCTACGCGAACCCGCAGCCGGTCCCCGATGTAGCGGAAGTCGCGGGGCTGATTCTGATGGGCGGCCCCATGTCCGTGAATGACGATCTTCCCTGGCTCAGTCAGGAGATGCGCGGCCAGGATGCCGTCCATCGCGGCATTCCGGTCTTGGGTATCTGCCTGGGCGCGCAGTTGATCGCCCGAGCATTGAGAGCCGCGGTGTACCGCAATCCGGCAAAAGAAATCGGCTGGACGCCGCTCTACTTCGCCGCCGCCGCGCCGGCCGACCCGCTGTTGGCCGGCTTCTCCCATCCGGAGACGGTTTTTCAGTGGCACGGCGAAACCTTCGATCTTCCGGATGGCGCGGAGCATCTGGCGTATTCGGACGCCTGCCGGAACCAGGCCTTTCGCATTCACCGCAACGTATACGGCTTTCAGTTTCACCTCGAAGTGACGCCGGAGATGATCGAAGACTGGTGCCGCCAGGACGCCGCTTGCGGCAATCTCTGCGAGGTGCAGGCGCCCATCGATCCATACGCCAACGCTTCCAGGCTGGCGGAAGTGGCGGGGACCGTCTTCGATCGCTGGTGTGAGCTGTTGAACGGATCACCGTCCCGGTAATGGCATGGAACCACTGCCCGGCATGTCTTACCACACGAATATTGCGAAGCATGGCGTCGGCTTCGGACGAGGCGAGAAGAGTCTCGGCGATCCGCACGTAATTGTCCGCGAAGACCGCGTGGTTGAGGGCGAACAGCGGCTGCACGCTATCGGGTATGTAGGCCGCGTTCTGCTGGTCGTCCAAACGGTAAGGGAAGAGGGATTGGGCGCGATCATCCGCATCGTTTCAGCCCGCAAAGCGACCCCGACGGAAAGGAAGTTGTATGAAGAAAGCGAGCAAGAAGCGGGTCAGAATGGTCACCCGGACTATAGAGCAGATCGAGAACCGCAGAATTGCAAAAAACGGAACGCGAGCGCTTGAAGCGCCTTGCGGCACTGCCCGATGATCAGATCGATACCAGCGATATTCCGGAAGTAAAGGGCCGCACCGGCTGGGTGAGGGTGCACGAACATCCGGAACACCCTCTTCATCGCGTGCTCTCGCGCCTCTTATCGATTCGACTGCCGGAGCCAGACATCGCATTGGCGCAGCGCCTCGCCGAGAGAAAGGGACTGCCGTATCAGACCTACATCAAGTCGCTGCTGCACGAAGCGCTCGAACGCGAGCGTGTGCGGGCCGAGCGTTAATGACCGGTCACTGCACTAACGGTGTAATAACGGACATTGACAGTGCGGTGCTGGTCGTACTCACCTGGAACTCACCACGACGCCCACCCCAGCGCAGACATTCCGACTCCAGTCTCGACCGCGGCATTCTGACTCCGTCTCCTGCCTTTGAACGATGCTACACTCGCAGCAAATGCCGAATCGCAAACCCACCGGTCGCCGCGGATTCCTGAAAACCGTCGCCCTCGCCAGCGGGTTCGCCTCGCCGAGTCCCACCGCGCAAACCCCGCTGCAAACCGCGCCGGCTGCACCCGCCCCGCCCGCCGCGCCTGCGCCGAAGCCCGTCACCCTTCTGCGCTCTTCCATGCACTATCCCCGCGTTTATACCGGCCGCCAACTCGCCCTACTGGCCTTCCCCTTGGGCGGCATCGGCGCTGGCAGCATCAGCCTCGGCGGACGCGGCCAGCTTCGCGATTGGGAGATCTTCAACCGCCCCGACAAAGGCCGCTCGCCCGAATATGCCTTCGCCTCCATTTGGGCCCAGGCCGGCAGCCGCAAGCCCGTCGCGCACGTCCTCGAAGCCCGCATCATGCCGCCTTACGAAGGCCCCGACGGCCTCGGCTCCAAGAATGCGCCCGGACTCAGCCGACTCGAAAGTGCAACGTTTACCGGCGAATTTCCCATCGCCCAGATCGCCTTTCGCGATTCCCGCTTGCCCGTCAACGTCACGCTCGACGCCTTCAGCCCGTTCATCCCGCTGGATGCAGATGAGTCCGGTCTGCCCGTCGCCATCCTGCGCTATCGCGTGCGCAACCCCGGCAGGGACGTCGCCAAAGTCTCCATCGCCTGGTCGATCGAGAATCCCATCGGCGCGGCGTACCAGGATGTCGCGCAGCGCCCTACCGGCGAAAAGCGCGTGATCGAATATCGCGAAGGCGAGCACCTCAAGGGCTTCCTGATGAGCAACACCGGCATGCCCGGCGACAACCCGCAATCGGGCACCCTCGCCGTCGCCCTGGTGGACCCCGCCGGCAAGCTCACCTACTTGCGCGGCTGGACCAACGCCAAATGGTGGACGAGCCCGCTGCTCTTCTGGGACGACTTCAGCCAGGATGGCGAGCTCGGACCCGAAGCGCCCGACCGCAAGCCCATCGGCTCGCTGTGCCTGCAACAGGAGATCGCGCCCGGACTCGAATCCGCCTACACTTTCCTGCTAGCCTGGCATTTCCCGAATCGCACGCCCGCCTGGTCCGGCTGGACGGCTCCCAAAGGCGATGAGCATATCGTGATCGGCAATCACTACTGCACACGCTTCGCGGGAGCATGGCAGGCGGCCGAATACGCGGCCGGCAAGTTGCCCGATCTCGAAACCCGCACGCGCCGCTTCGTCGCGGCCATGCGCGCTAGCACTCTGCCCGCGGCGGTGCGCGATGCCGCCATGTCCACCCTCTCCACCCTGGTCACCCAGACCTGTTTCCGCACGGCGGATGGCGAGTTCCACGGCTTCGAAGGCTCCAACGATCATAGCGGCTGCTGCTTCGGCAATTGCACCCACGTCTGGAACTACGAAACTGCCACGCAGCATCTCTTCCCCACCCTGGCTCGCTCGCTGCGCAAAGCCGCGTTCGGATTTTCGGAAGACGAGCAGGGCGCCATGCGGCATCGCCAACTGCTGCCGGATGGCAAGGAGCGCTACGGCTACGCCGCCGCCGATGGCCAGATGGGCCAGATTATGAAGGTCTACCTGGACTGGCGCCTCTCCGGCGACACCGCCTGGCTCCGCGAATTCTGGCCCCGCGTCCAGCGCGCCATCTCGTTCGCCTGGGTGCCCGGCGGCTGGGATTCCGAGCGCCGCGGCGTCATGGATGGCGTGCAGCACAACACCTACGACGTGGAGTTCTACGGTCCCAATCCGCAGTGCGGCATCTATTATCTGGGCGCGTTGCGCGCCGCCGAGGAGATGGCTCGCGCGGTGGGCGACGCGCAGGCCGCCGCCGGCTACCACAAGCTCTTCGCATCTGGCAGCCAGTGGATCGACGCCAATCTCTTCAACGGCCATCACTATATACAGCAGGTTCGCAGCATTCCCAAGGATCGCATCGCGCCCGCCACCGTCGGCGACATGGGCTCCGATCGTCCCGATAAGCCCGATTTCCAGGTGGGCGAAGGCTGCCTGCTCGATCAGTTGATGGGACAGTACATCGCCGAAGTGGCTGGCCTCGGCCCCCTGGTCGATCCCGCGCACATTCGCGAAACGCTGAAGTCCCTCTATCAATACAACTACAAGCGGACGCTTTACGATCATGAATCCGTGCAGCGCACTTACGTGCTGAACGATGAAGCCGCGCTGGTGGTCTGCGATTACGGCGCCGGCAAGCGGCCCGAGATTCCATTTCCCTATTTCGCGGAGGCGTGGACCGGTCTCGAATACCAGGCCGCCGCCACCATGATTTATGCGGGCATGGTCCGCGAGGGTGTGGAGTGCTTCGAGAACAGCCGCCGCCGCTACGATGGCGAGCGCCGCAATCCGTGGGATGAGGCCGAATGCGGGCATCACTATGCGCGCGCCATGTCGGCCTGGTCCGGCGTGCTGGCGCTGAGCGGCTTCCGCTATCATGCCGCGGAGAAGAGAGCCTCTATCGCGCCGCTGCTCAACGTGGGTGTCGCCAAGTTCGTGTGCTTCTGGTCGGCCGCGCCGGCGTGGGGCACCTTCACGCACGCCGCCGATAGCGGACGCCGCCGCGTGACGCTGGCCGTCGCTGAAGGCAGCCTGCCCTTGCGCGAAGTCGCTCTCGCCGCGGGACCAGCCGGCAAGCCCTCCGCGACGCTGAACGGACGCCCACTCGCCGTTGCATTAATCCGTGACGGCCCAGCGGGCCGCGACGATACCGCACGAAACCGCGACGTTGCCGCACCAAACCAAGACCGCGCCGCACCGAACCAAGACCGCGTCGCACCGAGCCGCGACATCGCCAAACAGAGCCACGACCGTGAGGGAGTGGTCCTCCGATTCGCCGAAGACATTACCATCCACCCGGGCGAGGAGTTGGTGCTGCTTGCCTGATCGTCCCATCCTGGTTCTCGCTGGCGGCTTCCTTGGCGCAGGCAAAACCACGCTCCTACTGCATGCCGCCCGCCTGTTACAGAGCCGCGGCCTGCGCGCCGCCATTATCACCAACGACCAGGGCGGAGCGCTGGTCGACACGCGCACGGCCACGGCCTGGGGACTCGATGCGGGCGAAATCGCCGGCGCCTGCTTCTGCTGCCGCTTTGCGGACTTCGTCGCCGCTGCCCGCAGCCTCCTCGCGGTCAAGCCGGACGTCATCTTCGCCGAACCGGTCGGAAGCTGCGCGGATCTCTCCGCCACCGTCCTGCAGCCGTTGAAGCAATACTATGGCGACGATTTCCGCTTGGCGCCATTCTCCGTTTTGGTCGATCCGTGGCGCGCCGCCGAGCTGCTGCATCCGGACGCCGACCCGCACCTCGCCTACCTGTTCCAAAACCAAATCGCGGAAGCGGACCTGGTTCTGCTCACCAAGTCCGATCTGTATCCAGACGCGCCCGACTTGCCCGACATGGCGGCCCGCCGCGTGAGCGCGCACACTGGCCAGGGTCTCGCCGCGTGGCTCGATGAAGTGATGAGCGGGCGTCTGCGCGCCGGCGGCCTGCTTCTCGATATCGACTACGCCCGCTACGCCGCGGCCGAAGCCTCCCTGGGCTGGCTGAACTGGGAAGCCGAGCTGCGCCTCCAAACGGCGCTTACGCCGGCTGCGGTGGTCGGCCCGCTGCTGGAACGCCTGGATGCCGAGCTCACCAGAGCCGGAGCTCCCATCGTCCATCTGAAGATCTTCGATCGCGCGCCAAGCGGCTACATCCGGGCCGGCATCTGCCGCAACGGAGACCAGCCATCTATCGAAGGTGACCTGCTGGCCTCGCCCGCCCGCCGCCATGAGCTGGTCGTGAATTTGCGCGCGCGTGCGCTGCCGGCGGTGCTTCAAGAAGCCGTCGCCCGCGCCGCCGCCGAGCTTCCCGCGGCCATGCGCATCCTGCGGCAGCAGGCCTTCCAGCCCGCGCCGCCCACGCCCGAGCAGCGCTTCCGCGTGGTGGTTTGACGCTACTATAAGGGTTCACCATGAAAGCATTGGTCAAAAGTAAGAGCGAGCCCGGCCTCTGGCTCGAAGACGTCGAAAAGCCCAGCATCGGCATCAACGATGTCCTCATTCGCGTGCACCGCGCGGGCATTTGCGGCACCGACGTCCACATCTTTAAGTGGGACGATTGGGCGCGCAAAACCATTCCCGTGCCCATGGTCATCGGGCACGAGTTCGTGGGCGAAATCGCCGAGACCGGCTCCAATGTGTCCGATTTCTATCCCGGCGACATCGTCAGCGGCGAAGGCCACGTGGTCTGCGGACGCTGCCGCAACTGCCTGGCCGGCCGCCGCCACCTGTGCGCCCACACGCTGGGTGTGGGAGTGAATCGCCCCGGAGCTTTCGCCGAATACATCGCGCTGCCCATGACCAATATCTGGCGCCACCACGACGGCATCGACCGCGATGTCGCCGCCATCTTCGACCCCTTCGGCAATGCCGTCCACACTGCGCTCTCGTTTCCGGTGCTTGGTGAAGATGTGCTAGTCACCGGCGCGGGTCCCATCGGGATCATGGCCGCTGCGGTCGTTCGCCATGCGGGCGCACGCTACGTGGTGATCACCGACGTCAACGAGTACCGTCTCTCGCTGGCCCGCAAAATGGGCGTCAGCGTCGCTCTGAACATCCGGGAGCACACGCTGCCCGAAGTGCAGAAGAACCTCGGTATGACGGAGGGCTTCGACGTGGGCCTGGAGATGTCGGGCAACGCGGCAGCCTTCCGCGACATGCTGGCCAACATGAGCCACGGCGCCAAAATCGCGATGCTGGGCATCCCGGATGCCGAGATGGCCATCGACTGGCGCACCGTCGTCTTCAATATGCTGACCATCAAAGGCATCTACGGCCGCGAGATGTACGAGACCTGGTACAAGATGAGTGTGATGCTGCAGTCCGGCTTGGACATCAGCCCGGTGATCACACACCGCTTCCCCTACACCGAGTTCCAGCAGGGCTTCGAAGTGATGGCCAGCGGCAAATCCGGCAAAGTAATCCTGAACTGGCAGTAGTGGCGCAGGCACTCAGCCTGCCGCCCGGGCACTCCTGCCCGCGCAAACTTACTTAGGCTTCCAAAGCCCGACGGTATTCCCCTCCGGATCCGCGAACCAAGCGAAGCTCCCCGTCGGTATATCGACCGGCGGCACCAAAGTCTTGCCGCCCAGTTCCGTCGCTTTATTCAGAGAAGCCTGCACATCGTCCACCTGCACGTAAAAGATCGTATAGTGGAACGGCTCGTGGCCAAGTTCCGTCATGTGGCCGGCGATACCCGCGCCTGCGCCCGTATCGATCATGGAAGCCGGTCCCATGGCTGTCATCTGCCAATCGAACAGCTTGGAATAAAACGCCTCGGTCTTGCCTTTATCCCGGCAGCCGATTTCAAAATGCACAACAGGTTTGCCCATAGGTTGCGATCTTACCAAACCATCGCGCCCTATTGCTCAAACCGCAAGCACGCCCGTCCCAGGAAGATCTCATCGCCCGCGCGCAGCCGCTCGCCGCGCCGGTTTCCTGCCGGCAGTTCGATCGATCTGCCCTCGCGAAAGATGCGCGTGCCATATTCGCTTTCGTCGTCGCAGATGCGATACTGGCCCTCCGCGGACTCGAAGAGGATGTGCGCGTGCGCCCGCGAGACGGTGGCGTTGGCCTCATCGGCGCCCTCTTCGAAAACCACGTCGTTACGGCGGACGATGCGCTGCTGGCTGTCGGTGAGCTCGCGCATGCGGCCGATATTGGTGCGCGGCTTCTCCAGCGTGTAAGTTGCCGGAGTGGCCTTGCCCAGGACCACAACCACCCGCGCCGGCGTGGCGGCGGCCTTGAGCGCCACCGTCTGCGTGGGCGCCTCGCGAATGGCGTACTCGATCTCGAAGCCCTTGGCGCCTTCCGCGGCCGTCTCCACATCCACCGCGAAGCCTGTGGGAAGATCGCAACCCGCGCTCTTCAAGCGTTCGCGGATATCGGCCTCCAACCGCCGCTCCTGTCCGAAGGCCATTTGAAACAGCGCGCGCCGCTCCGTATCCGGCGAAACCAGACGCACCCGCAGATAGTTGTAAGGGAGCATGCGCTTGCCCCGCTGCACCGTTTGTATCTTGCCTTCAATCTCTTCCAGGATGGCGCGATGCACCAGCAGCAGCTCGTCCGACTCGGCATGCCCGAGCGCCCGCTCGGTGCCTTTGCGGAACGCCCGGTCGATCGCTTTCTCCACTTCCGAAAGGAAACTCATGGCTGTTTCTCCGTCCCGATAAGTCCCAGCTTTTTCGCGGCCGCCACCAACTCCGCGCCCGCCGGAGCCGCGTACGTGCCGCCATACTGGCCGTTCTCGATCAGCACCGCAAACGCGATTTGCTTGGAAGACGCAGCATCGCTTTCTGTTGCCGGCGCAAACCCGATGAACCAGGCGTGCGATTGTGCGCCGGCCATCTCCGCCGTACCCGTCTTGCCCGCGATGGGCACGGGCGCATCGGCCGCGCGCTTGCCCGTGCCTTCCGTCACCACCTTGCGCATGTAGCCGCCCAAGGTGGCCGCCACATCCGAGCCGATCACTTCCTTGGCCGCCAGCGTGCGGTCGTTGCTTTCATCGGTGATCCAACGTCCCTGCGGCATCTGGCCGCCGTTGGCGATCGTCGCCGCCACGCGCGCCATCTGGAACGGCGATGCCACCACTTGTCCTTGGCCGTAGGACGATTGCGGCAGCGACTTGCGAAGCTGCTGCTGCGTATTCGGAGCACCCATCGAGATACCCAACAGGCTGCCGGTCTCGAACAAGTTCTTGGCGCCTACGTTGTAAAAACCGAGCTGCGCGAAGTAAGCGTTGCACGAAACAATCACGGCCCGTTCCATGTCGAGGGTTCCGTGCGGAGCCTTATCCTCAATGTCGTCGCGAATGGGGCGGTTCGAGCCCTTGATAAAGTTGCCTACACGTCCGTCCGGCAGACGAATGCACTCGTAGGTCTGCTTGGCCAGCTCGGGTTTCGTGCGCAGCGCCGCCATCGCCGTGACAATCTTGAAAGTGGAACCGGGCGGATATAGACCGTAGCGCGCGCGATCCAAGTACGGATTTGCCGCATCGGCGGAAGGCTCTTCCGCCGTGGTGGTATCACCCGGGCCGATCGGCGGCAGCGGATAGCTTACAGCGGCGAGCAGGTCCCCGTTCGAAGGATCCAACACTACGATGGCGCCTTTATCCTGACCGGCCTTCTGCAACCCGCTCTTCAGGATCTCGCCCGCCTTCGCCTGTAAGCGCGCATCGATGGACATGGCGATGTTGCGCGGGCGGTCCAGTATGCGCCGCACCTCGGGATTCTGCGTATCGTAACGGTGCCGCACCAGCGGAACCAACTCGCGCAAGTCGTAGCGCACGACTTTTGTCGTCAAGCCCGTCTTCGGATTCGTGACGCTCACCAGCGAGGGGTGATCGTCAAAGCCGCGCAGCCGGGTGGCCGAGTCGCGCTCCACGAACGATGTGTTGCTGGCGCCCCAGCGTATGCGCGTCCGCAGATCGCCAAGGACGTCGAAGGTCAAGCCGCCAAACGGATAGTGGCGGATTTCGGTGCGCGAGCAGGCCTTGTCGATATCGATCCCCATTTCCTGATATTGCGCGCGGTGCGACTCCAGTTCGTCCCAGGTGCTGGTAGCCAGCGGAATCCCGTTGCGGTCGTAGATGCTGCCCTTCGGAACATCCTTCATGACCTCCTGGAAGCGCGGGTTGTATTGGTAGCGCCGCGCGCCATCTGCCTGCACCACCAGCGTACCTTCGCCCATGATCGCATCGCTGTGCACCACCTGCACCCAGGCGGCTTTGCCGGCGATCGCCAGGGCTAGCGCTCCCAACGCCAGGCCAGCGGCCCGGAGCGCCGGCCGGAATGGCGCGTTCCTTTTCGCATCGCCGCCGCGGCTGGATATCGATAGCAGCATGGCGAACATCAGGAAATTCGCCAGCATCGACGATCGGCCATAACACAGGAACGGCGTGACGACGCCGGAAAGGGGCAGCACTCCAAGCGAGCCGCCCGCAATCAGCAGGAGCTGCAGCGCCATCGCCACCATCAGACCCGCCGCCAGAAAGAACTCGTAGTCGCTGCGCGCGCGCAAGGCAATCCGCGCCGACCGGTACAGGATGAATGCATAAAGCACGAACACCGCCGCCAGTCCCAGGAATCCCCATTCTTCGCCCAGCGCCGAAAGGATCAAGTCCGTATGCGCCGCGGGCACCAGCGCCGGATCGCCCAAGCCTAAGCCGGACCCCCACAGGCCGCCGCTCGAATAGGCCCACAGCGACTGCGCCAACTGATCTCCGCCGTGGATCATGTTGTCCCACGGCGACGCCCACATCGAGACGCGCTCGTAGACGGTGTGCGGGATTCTGATCGCATATCCCCCGACGAATCCGACGAACAAGCACAGCAGCCCGGCTGCCGCCATGAGCGCTCCCTGGCGCGCGATCGAGTACAGAATCACGAACAGGCAGGTGAAGATCATGGCCGGTCCCATGTCTTTCTGCAGAAAGAAGAACAGCAGCGAAAGCCCCACGCAGATGAAGACCGGAATGGTGTATTCGACGGGCGGAATGCCGCCGAGGCGCGCGATCCGGGCAAGCCAGGGGCGCTGCTCGTGGACGTGCCGCAGCACATCCCATCGGTCGGCGAAGTATCCCGCCAGAAACAGGATCAGCAGAATGCGTATGGCCTCCACCGGCTGAAACCCGAACAGGTTGACCTTGGCGTCGCTCACGCCGGGACCGTAGCCGAACACCACCAGCGCCGCCGAAAGCACGAAGCTCGCGAGCAGCGGCACGAAGCTCAGCTTGCCGAAGAGGCGTTCGTAATCGAGCATGCTGCAAGCCGCCAGCAGCAGGCATCCCCCGGCCACGCCTTGCGCGAAATCCACGAACAGCAGATTGTCGCGCAACGGATCGCGCAGGCTGATCATGAGGATCTCGCCCGCTCCGGTGAGCAGCAGGATGGCTGGCAGCAGCGAGGGGTCTCCTCGAAACCCGCGAGCGCTCCACCACACGTGCACCACCCAGAACGCCGCGAAGAATACGGCCACCCAAAAGAGGAGCGCGCGCCGGAACGCAGCCGGACGCCGCACCACGAACGACGGCTTCAACTGCCGGAACTGTTCCCCCGTCAACAGCGCGTGGTTGCGGTGTTCCCGGAACGACTTCAGATCGGGCGCCGCTTGGAGCTCCGCTTCAGTCACCCGCAGACGCGCCAGCGTGCCCACGTTCCGCAAAGCTCCCGCGGCAGCGTAGATCTTGGAAGCCGCGAACTGCTGGTCGGCGGGTTCGGAGAAGACGTCCAGGCGGGGCAGCAGATCCTCGCGCGAACCGAGGCTGTTCAGGTCGAGCAGTTCCTTGCTTGCCAATCCCTTCTCGGTCTCGGCGAACGAGCGTGATTTCGCCTGGTATACCAGCACGAATCCGAAGACCAGCACGAGCGAGCCTGCCAGCATGGCGAGCGCTTCGCCGCCACGCCACGCGGCGGCGGGCCGCGCCTGCACCCTCTCCACAGCCCTGCTGCGAGTTACCGCCATGGGCGTCCCTGCCAGCGGCGCGCTGAGAGCCAACCAGATCCTGCAATTGGTTGACTCTCTCTGGTGGGGCAGGCGCTTTCGCCTGCCAACCGCGCTGAGAGCCCGCCAAATGCTGCACCGGGTCGGTTCTCTGTTGTTGGACAGGCAGGCGAAACCGCCTGCCCCACCGCCTGCCCCACCACGCGCGCTGAAACCTTGCCCGCCGTCATCGCCCCTCTCACTGGATCTCCGTCAAACGGTTCTCGACGCTGGTCAGGCTGGCCTGCACGCGCGCGATATTGACGTTGGCATTGCCATAGGGAACGATGCCCTGGTACAGCTCCAGCGCGCGCCGGTAATCGTCCCCGGCTTTGCGGATCTGGTCCTTCTCCTGCGGCAACCCCCGCACGTTCCGCGAATCCCACCAGAGGCGGTCGCCGCGGTCCCGGTATCCGTCCGCCAGTTGCGCCTTCTCGCGGTTGCCAAGCTTGTACCCGCGCCGCTCGGCCTCCTGCAGCGCGGCGTAAGCCTTATCCATATCCTTCAAACCGTAGACATAGATTCGCGCCAGGCCCAACTGCGGATCTGGCGCATGCGGCAGCGATTGCTGCGCCTCTTCGAACTTCTGCACGGCCTCGTTCAACTGGGCCGTATTGTGGTGGAGCAGGCCGTTGATGCGATCGATGTGTCCCTCGCAGACGCGCATCTTGCCGCGTACCGCATCGTCGCCCGGATCCAGTTCGAGCGCGCGGGCCAGGTACAAGCGGGCGCGCACCCAGTCCTTTTCATACACCGGCTGCGAATCGCTGTTGCGGTAAGTCTCGATGATGCGGTCCGCCGCCGCTACCAGCTTCTTCTTTACCGAATGGCGCGGGGCAAACAACGATAGCGCCTGCGCATTGCCCTTGGAGATTTGCGCCCAGCGGTCCCAGACTGCATCCGTGTCCGTGACGACCTCGGCGTGTATATCGCGATCCAGTTGCTGTCCATGCCGCCACAGGAGCACGTTGGAAGTCACCGCATATACGATGTAGCCGAGCGTAAGCCCCGCCAGCATGACGATAATTCGGGTCCCCTGGCGCTTGAAGGGGCTGGCCGTCTTCGACACGCCGAAGGTCCGCGCGGGGAGTACGGGCTTGGTCGTGCGGCGCGTCTCCTGGTCCGCGTCCGGCGTGCCCCGGAAAGTGCGCCGGGTGGCGTCCGTATCCACTTCTTCCGCGCCGACCGGCGATCCTGTACGGAATGCCACCAGGTCCGCGGCCAACGCGGCGGCCGACGGATAGCGCTGGCCGGCATCGGGCTGCATGCACTTCAACAGGATGCGCCGCAGCGCTTCCGGACAAGGGTCCGGCGCGGGAGGCGCCGGGATGCCCGCACGAATCATGCGCTCCAGCCGCTCGGTGCTCTCCGCCTGATAGGGTTGCGATCCGGTCACCATCTCGTACAGCACCACGCCCAGCGACCAGAGGTCCGACATGAAATTCACTTCGCCCGAATCCAGCCGCTCCGGCGACGCATACGGCACGCTGCCGAATTCGTTGCGCGTCAGCTTGCGCGAAAGTGAGAGCGCCTTGGCGATGCCGAAATCCATCACGCGCACCCGGTTTTGGGTATCGATGCGGATGTTCTTCGGCTTGATGTCGCCGTGTACGATACCCCTGTACTCCTTGCCGTCGATGGTCACTTCGAGCGTATGCGCGTGCTGCAGGGTTTCGCAGATGGCCAGCGAGATATCCACGGCCTGATCCACGGGCAACGGCCCGGCGCGCATGAGGTCGGAGAGGTCCTCGCCTTCGACGTACTCCATGGCCACGCCGAAGTATCCATCCATGTTGTCCGCCTCGAAGATCTGCACTACGCGCGCGTCGATCGCGGCCAGCTTGGCTTGCAGCGCCGATCCGCGCCGTTCGGCGTCGATGCACTCCTGCGAGTCGGCGTCGGGACCCTTTTCGATCACCTTCAGCGCCACCTTGCGCCCGTGTTCGGTGTCCTCCGCCAGATACACGTCCGCCATTCCGCCGCGTCCCAGCTTGCTCAGGATCTCGTATTTGCCGAGCTTGCGCTTCTCCGGAATCACCATCAGCGCTTCGCTCCTCCCCGTTTCGGCGCGGCCGCTTTGGCCTGTAGGAAGAAGTTGAACTTCTGGATCGCGCTGCCGTCCATCCCGTCCGGCATGCCGACGGGCTCGCCTCCGTTATCCTCGAACGTATTGCCGATCAGCACAGGCCGCGCGGGTTCCTCGATCAGCACACCCGGCGCGGGATCGTGGGCGCGCCGGCCGTTGCGCAGGATAGCGTTGTACAAGAGCGAAGGGGCGGCATTGCCGGAGATCCGTACGCCTGCGTCGCGGCAATCTTGAATCGAATTGGCGCGCAGCACCGCCTTGGAATATCCGCGAATTTCGATACCGGTGCCGGCGCCCACGATTTCGCTGTCTTGCAGCTCGAGGTCGGAATCCGCGATCCACACTCCGTAAGCCAGCGGAGCCTTCTCGTCGGCCAGGATGCGAAAACCGTAGACCCGCGCGCCCTGGACGCCCTGCGCTATGATTGCAGCGGCCGGTTCGCCTGGTTCCGGCGTCGCACGCAGGATCGGTACATCGGACATACGGCCTTTCAAAGTTACGCCATTGCCGAGCCGGACCTGTTCACGGTATTCCCCGCTCGACACTTCCACGGTGTCGCCCGGCCGGGCTTGCTTCACGGCCTCGCCGATAGTGGTGTAGCCGGCCGTTCCCACCCTGAGCGTCCGGGGAGGCGGCGTGACTTCGCGGTGCTGCTCCAGCACCCCGAAATAGCGCAACCCGGCATAGATCAGCGCAGCGCATGCCAGGCCATAAACGAAAATCGCTGGCTTGCGTCCGAGAAGGTGTCCGCCGGGCGCCGCGATCCTGCCTCTTGATTTCCGCGCTGCGGCGAACTGCTCGCCTTCCACGATCGCGATGGTGACATTATCCTTGCCGCCCGCGCGATTGGCCGCATCAATCAGTTCGCGCACTGCGCCGGAAGGATGCCCTGCGTTCTCGATCACCGCCCGCAGAATCTCCGCCGAGGCGACCTGGTCGCTCAACCCGTCGCTGCACAACAACAACGCGCTATCCGGCTCGAACGGAATGCGCAGCACTTCGATGAAATCGGCATCGTCGGGCGCGTGCTCCTCAGATCCGACGTCCCGGTAGACTTCATTGCGCCGCGGGTGCCGCATGGCCTCCGCCTCGGAGATCTCCAGGTTGTCTTCCCGCTCCCCCACCGGCGAATGATCGTGCGTGATCTTGCGAATCTCCCCGCGCCGGATCTTGTACAGCCGGGAATCGCCCACGTGCCCGATGACGGCGCTGCCGTTCTCGATCACCGCCAGCGTGAGGACGCAAGCCATGCCCTCCCACTCGGAATGCGTGCCCGCCAGCCGCAGAATTTCGTTGTTGGCTACCGTGATGGCCTCGCGTATGCGCTCTTCGGGTGTGCCGGTCTGGCGCTCCAGACGCGCCCGCACACGATTCATGGCGATCTCCGCGGCCTTTTCGCCAGCGGCCTGCCCGCCGATGCCGTCGATCACCAGGAAGATGCCGCGGTCCGGGTCGAGATGCAGCCGGTCCTCGTTGTTCTGCCGCACCATCCCCGGATGGCTGTCGCCTGCGGAATTCAGTTTGGTTCTGGCAACCATCTATTTAGACGGGAAGGCCGCCGGAAAGGCGTACGCAGCCGGCACAACCACCAGCCACCAACTACCAGCCACGGCGAGCTTTTCCCAGCCGCAGCCGGCACAACCACCAGCCAGCAGCCACCAACCACTAGCCACGGCGAGCAGAGCTCGCCCCTCCGGCGAACTGAAGTTCGCCGCAGCACGCTGAAGCGTGCGCCACTTCATGCCGGGCCCACCGCCTGGAAATCCAGGAAGACCGCGCCCGCCAGCCCGATCCGCGCCTTCGCCGGCAGCTTCACCTCCAGGTTCTTATCCCGCTTCTCGCCATCTTCCAGGTACTCGATACTGCTGGGGATCTTCTCGCCGTCCACGGTGGTTCCCAGGCGGCTGAGATCCTTGATGAAGAATTCTCCAGTGTCGGCGTCTCTGCGTAGCCGCACGTGCTCGCGCGAAACGTCGGGGAGCGTGTTCAGTTTCAGGTCGGTCCAGTAGTCCTTGCCGCCCCGCCCGATCACGATCTGGTTCTTGGTCATGCGGTACGTCTGGTGGCCGGACTTGTCTTCATACTCGATGACGGCGTAAGCCTGGACTGGGCTGGTGCCCGACTGCGCCTCGTCGTACTTGTGGAAGGTGCTGGTCCGGCCGGACAGGCGGCTCGTGTTGATGCGCTTGGTCATGTTGCCCGCGCCATATTCCGGCTTGGCCGGCATCGCCAGCTCGGAGTAGATTACGATGTCGCCCTGCTCGACCTCTTCATCGGTGTTCTCGAAGAAGTCGACGCGCCAGCCGCCGTCGGGCACCACCACTTTGGGCCTGGACTTGCGCGCCAGCTTCAAACGCGCGCTCAGCGAGGCGCGATTCAGGTCCGCCATCTGGGCGTCCAACGCCTTCCGCGTCTCCTCCTGCATGCGTGGAAAGATCCCGCGCAGACGCTCGAAGTCGCTGGTATGCAGATAGACGTGGTAGATGGCTGGAGGCAGCGTGGAGTAATGCAGCGGCTCCAGACCCTCACGCATGTTGCGGATGATTTCCCGAATGATGTCGCGCGCGGTGGCGGGGCGACCGGCTGCCGGGGTGCTCATGATTTTTTGAGAAGAGCCGGACGCGGCTCCTCACTAGATTCTAGCATTCACTCCTTGGGATGCAGTCCGGGAGGCGCGCTTCGGACGGGTTTGAAGGGGGTTCGCAACGCCAGTCGTAGTTCGCCGGTAGTCTGCCGGGTTTCGCCGAAAATCGCGAACTCCAGCGCCGGGATGCCGTACCTTCGGGCTGTGAATCGTTCTCGAAAAGGACAAAAATGACGAAACCCGACCAATGCCTGGCGGAGCTGTCGGGCGTGAGCAAGCGCTTCGGAAAGATTGTGGCGCTCGACGGCGTCGATCTGAAGGTGCAGCGCGGCGAGCTATTCGCCCTGCTCGGTCCGAACGGCGCCGGAAAAACCACGGCGATTTCCCTATGGCTGGGACTGGGTCAGCCCGACGCCGGGTCGGTGCGCCTCTTCGGCCAATCGCCGCTGCTGGTGGAGACGCGCCGCCAGGTGGGCGTGATGATGCAGGAAGTGGCCCTGGCGCCCGAGCTGCGCGTCCGCGAGCACATCGATTTAGTGGCCAGCTATTACCCGGCGCCGCTGGCCGTTGACGCGGTCCTGAAGATGACCCACACCGAGCCGCTGGCAGACCGTCCGTATGAAAAACTTTCGGCGGGGCAGAAGCGCCAGGCGCAGTTCGCCATTGCCATTTGCGGGCGTCCGAAGCTGTTGTTCCTGGACGAGCCTACCGTAGGACTCGACGTGCAGGCCCGGCAGATGCTTTGGGACGTGCTGCTGCAACTGGTCTACGAGGGGGCCTCCATCGTGCTGACGACTCACTATCTGGAGGAAGCAGAAGCGCTGGCGGATCGCGTCGCGGTGCTGGCCAAAGGCCGTGTGATTGCGTCCGGTACGGTGAGCGAGATACGCGCCCTGGTGGTCCGCAAGCGCATCAGTTGTACCACCGCCCTGGCCCCGGAACAGGTCCGAAGCTGGCCGGGCGTGGATAGCGTGAGCCGCGATCAGCGGCAGTTGCACATCACCGCGAGCAATGCGGAAACGGTCGTACGGCGATTGCTCGCGACCGATGGAGATTTGCAGGAACTGGAAGTCCGCCGTGCGGGGCTCGCCGAAGCGTTCACCGAACTCACACAGGAGGTTTCGTCATGACCACCCGGCGCGTGTTGCATGCGTATGTGACGGAAGCCAGGTACGAGTCGCTGCGCATGCTGCGCGCGCCCTCGTTCGCAGTACCGTTTCTGCTAATCCCGGTAATGGTGTATCTGTTCATGGGGGTGCTAATTTTTGGCTCTGCCCTCCAGCACGACCCGAAGGCGGCCATGGGTGTGTTCGCCGGCCTCACCGTGTTCGGCATGATGGGGCCGGGAATGTTCGGATTCGGCTGCACGGTGGCTATTGAGCGCGACCAGGGCTTACTGAAACTCAAGCGCGCGCTGCCCCTGCCGCCGGCTGCCTATCTGCTCGCCAAAATGGTCATGGCCATGGTGTTCAACGCCTTGATCATGATTACCATGATCGCCGCGGCGCTGCTCGTGGCGCATCTGCATTTGAGAATCGCGCAGATCGCGAGCTTCGCCTTCATCAATATCGTAGGAGCCTTGCCGTTTTGCGCCATCGGGCTATTTATCGGCGTGCTGGTCACCGGCTCTAGCTCGCCCGGCTTCGTGAATCTTATTTACTTGCCCATGATGTGGCTCTCGGGCCTGTTTATTCCATTGCCCAAGTCTCTCGCGGCCGCCGCGCCCATCTGGCCGGCATACCATCTGCTGCAGCTTTCGCTCGCGGCCATCGGGATGCCCGCCGCCGGAGGAGCCCTGATGCATGCTGGAGTGCTTGCCGGGATGACGTTCCTGCTATCCGCGCTCGCGGTCCGGAGACTGGCGCGCGTCGGATGAGAGCGCTAGGCGCGGCGCCATCACGCCGCTTAATCTCAGGAAATTAATTGCAGTTTACTTTCATTATAGAACTATAGTAAAGTAGCTGGAGTGGGTCTCCTGCGCAGTCATTCCGCCCTCCTTGCCCTCGCCGCCAGCGTCCTTCTGTTCCTCCCACGCGCAGCCGGACAAGGCGAAACCACCAGCGCCATCGTGGGACAAGTTGCCGATCAGACCGGCGCGGCAGTGGCAGGGGCGACGATCACCGTCGCCGGAGTGGGCACCGGCCTGAAACGAACTGCCCAGACCGACGATTCCGGCCGTTTCCATTTCCCGCAACTGAAGCCGGGCGTCTACGACGTGGAAGCCACATCCCCCGGATTCGAGCCGCAGCGAAAGCCGTCCATCGCGGCGGGCCTGGGCCAAACAGTCGCCATCGATTTCGTGCTCACCGTCGCCGCCGCCCGCGAGGACATACAGGTTGCGGGAGAAGCGCCGCTGATCAACACCGATAATCCGAACACCGCCACCACGCTGACCTCTAAGGCCATCGAGAACCTTCCGAACCCTGGCTCCGATCTCACCTATCCGGCGCAGTTCGCACCTGGCGCCCTGATCAATACGGCGGGCAGCTCGAACGACTTTGTCGGCGCACAGAACGGCTACGGCAACGTGCAGTTCAACGGTCTGCCGGGGCTTTCGAATGCCTACATCGTGGATGGATTGGAAACCAACGACCCGCTCACCAACCTGAACAGCGGGCTGGCGACGAACCTGGTGCTGGGATTGAACTCCATCGCGGAGGTGACGGTCAACACCACATCCTACGCGGTCGACCAGGGACGCTACGGAGCCGCCCAGATCACATACATCACCAAGTCGGGAACGAATTCATTCCATGGCAATCTCTATGAGCTGTGGAACGGATCGAAGCTCGATGCCGCCGATTTCTTCACCAACGCTACGCCCGGCAATCACAAGCCGCGCTCGACGGTCAATCACTTCGGCGGCAGCCTGGGTGGGCCGGTGGTGCGCAACAAGCTCTTCTTCTTTGCCGATTTCGAGCAACTGCGAATCGCGTTGCCGATCGTGACCCCGGTCACCGTGCCCAGTCCGGCGTTCGCCAACTACGTTCTGCAGCAGTTGCCGCGCGGCGGCGTGGATAGCGTATCGGGCGCCATCTACCCGGCGCAACCGCAACTGGTTCCCTTCTATCGCAACCTGTTCTCGTTATATAGCGGTTCCGGCGGAACTCCGCTTCCGGCGTTGGGGTGTCCTCTCGATTCGGATGGAAGCATGGTGGGCGGAGCGCCTCCCAACGGCAACGGCTGCGCGTTGCGCCGTAGCGTGTCGCAATCGAGCGGCGACCACGAGCAGGTGATCACGGCGCGCATCGACTACGACTTCAGCGCGGCCAACACCACGTGGTATCGTTTCCAGTCCGACACAGGACTGCAAGCTGCCTACACCGACCCGATCAATCCGCTGTTCAACGCCGTCTCGTCGCAACCGCTCTATTCCTTCGCGGCGGGCTACACGCATATCTTCAATCAGAGGTTGGTGAACTATTTCAATCCGGCGTTCTCGTGGTACGAGAGCCTGTTCGGGCCCGCCAACCTGGCCGCCACGCTGGCCGCCTTCCCGATTGTGCTTGCAGGCAACGGTCCGAACGCGCCCTTCACGACTCTCGGCGGGCTTGACGACAACTGGGTGCAGGGCCGGCGCGCGACGCGTTTTCACGTCAACGACAGTCTCTCGTGGATCGCCGGTCCGCACGAGCTCAAGTTCGGCCTCAGCGCGCGCCGCCTGCGCATCAACGATTTCGATTTCAGCACCTACGATACTCCTCTGGTCACATACACCACGCTGCCCCAGTTCATCTACGGGGTTGCCTCCACCGCCACGAAGGACTTTCCCACAGCGGCGTCGCAACCGTTCAATTACCTGAACGCGGATCTCTATGCGCAGGACTCCATCAAGCTGACCGCAAAGCTGAACTGGACATTCGGCATTCGCCTCTCGCACAATTCCAATCCGGAGAACCCGCACGGGCTGATCGCGCGCCTACCGGGATCTTTCGATGCGCTGCCGCACGACGTGAACCAGCCGTTGAACGCAGTGATCGAAACCGGCTTGACGCACCTGTTTGACGCGACTCCCTGGGCTTTGTGGCAGCCGCGCACGGCGCTTGCATGGGAGTTTGCGCCGGGCTCGGTGCTGCGCGCGGGCTTTGGAGTGTTTTCCGACATTCTGCCCGGAAGCGTGGCCGATCTGCTGGGCGCGAATCCGCCGTACATCAACAGTTTCCAGGGCGGTCTGCTCGGTTCGGCCGGCGGCCTGGGGATCGCGCCGGGTGTGCCGGGCAGCGCTATCGATGCAACGGTTGCCGCCAACCAGGCGTTCTTGAGCGGGTTCCAGGCCGGCGAGCTGTCGTGCGCCTCCCCGAACGCGAATCCGGCGCGATGCCTGCCGCCCGTCGCTTTGCAGGCGGTGCCGGATGGCAGGCTCCACGCTCCCTACTTCCTACAATGGAGCATGGGCATCGAGCATCAATTCGGCAACTCCGCCAGCTTGCGCGTGCAGTACGTAGGTACGCGCGCCATCGACCTGCCCTACCAGACGGAAGTGAACGGCTACCAAACAGCTTGCGCGGGATGCTTCGCGCCGTTCCCCTATGGCCAACCAGTGGATCCGCGCTTTGCCGCGGTGGATCAGCTCTCGACCGGCGCCAACAGCCACTACAACGGATTGCAAACGACCTGGGAGAAACGCCTGGCGCACGGTCTCGAGGTGCATGCCAACTATACCTGGAGCCACTGCCTGGACACCGTTTCGAACGGCGGCTTTCTCTCGTTCTCCTCTACCGGCATCCTGTCGCCGCTGCCGGGCGAGCTTTGGCGGCAATACGGCAACTGCGATTACGATGTGCGCCACAACTTCAACGCGTCGTACGTTTATGCCCTGCCTTTCAAAACGCACTCGCGGCTCGCCGCGCTGGTCGAAGGATGGCAGATCTCCGGAACGTTTTTCGCGCACAGCGGCCTTCCGTTTACGGTCCTGAGCGCGCCTTATACGGCCAACGGCCACGGTATCGTGCAAGGCAGCGGACCCCAATTCGCCAGCGTGGTTCCAGGCGTGCCGCTCTATGCGAACGGCCCGATATCCGGCGTGACCCAGCCGGGCACCATACAATGGCTCAACCCGGAGGCATTTGTCTCCGCGGTCGACCCCAGCACCGGAGCTTGCTATGGTGGCGATAGTCCGGCGCACTGCCAGTTCGGGGACCTGGGGCGCAACAGCTTGGGCGGGCCCGATTTTATCTGGAGCGATCTATACGTCACCAAGCACTTCCGGGTGAATGACAAGCTTACGCTGCGCCTGGACGGCCAATTCTTCAACGTGCTCAACCACCCGAATTTCGCCTTGCCTTCGGTGATTGCAGGTATTCCAGGCCAGCCGGCGACCCAGACCGGATTTGGAGCGATCACGTCCACCACATCGCCCCCCACCGGCCTGCTAGGCGTGGGCTTGGGCGGCGACAACTCGCCGCGCATGATCGCGGTTCAAGCGCGCTTTGAATTCTGAAGAGCGCCGCGCGGCGCGCTTTGAACAGCCGCACGCCGAGCCGCCAAATCAAAGTCCAAGTCGCTATTTGATCGGGGGCCCATTTCTTATTGCTTTGTTGCATCGAATTCTATTGGCGCGGCGCTCCTTCTTTCATTGGCAACGCGCCCTTGTGCGGCTCACCCCATTCGGGGGGAGGCCCCTCCCGCGCAAGCGGGCATTGCAGGCGCCGGGGGAGGGCTAGGCTGCTTTACTCGGGTTGCGCGTCAACTAAAATTAAGTTCTCTTTGGTTATCTAATGTATTGAACTTGCAATTTATTAGGGTTATTATCATATCCAGTTGACGGTTAATTATCTATTTGGCCAGAGGAGGTCGATAGTTCCCATGGTTAACGAATCCATAGCCGGTCAGGCAAATGCTCTGGAGTTGGCGACGTTCGGCGAAGTTCTCTACGCATTCAGTTCGCTGCGATCCACGTCCGCACGCCGGCGCGGATCGCGCGGCGACAACGAGATGCTCCCGTGGAGCAACATAGGGCCGGACGCCGCAGTCGATTACGAAGTGCCCCCGATTCCGAGGAGGGCGCTGGCGCCTGTTCCGGAGCGTGTGGACCCGCCGGCTCCCCGGCGGTTGATCAAACCCCGGCGCGCCTCTGGCCGGTGCACCTGCGGCCAATGCCGCACCTGCCTGGAGAATGCCCGTTGGGAGCGTATCTTTCAGGAAAAGTTTGCCAATTCGGATTACTATAACCACGAGATCCGAATTCATTACGCCTCCCCTCTGAGCAGCATCTAGGGTGGTGTCCCGCGTACCGCTGGCTCACGCGCGCGGCTCCGAAACGTTGATCTGGAGCTGCGGCACCGAAACGTTAATTTCGAGCCGCGCCCGTGAGAAGCGGTTAAGAAAACGGGGTGGGACAGACGCTTTCGTCTGTCAACCGGGCAGTATACCCGATGTTCTGCGCTTTTCTGCTCTCAGGCTCGGGTTACTTCTGCGCAGGCTGGGGGACCTCGATCTGCCGCACCATGGCATCCATCTTCTCGTTCAACTCGTTCAGCACAGCCTGCTCGGCTTCGAGCGATCTGGCAAACTCGCTTTCCCGCGCCGCTAATTGCTGATCCGGACCAGCGGCAGCGGCATTCTTCAAATTCGCCCGCGTAGTTTCCAGTTGCTTACGCTGTTCCGCATCCACCGCGCCCGAAAGCTCCTGATCGATTTCGGCAATTGCTTCCGTGACCTTCGTGCGCCGGGCAGTTTCGTCGGCAATCTGTTTGCGAACGTTGTCTAGTTGCTGCGAGATCCGGGCTACCCGTTGGTCTTGCAATTGCGCACGCTGCATCATCAACTGCATCTTCGGACCCAACAAGATCGATTTCTCCAGTGCCAGCCGCAATTGACGGACCTCGGTAAGCAGCTCCCGCATGGTGGCGCCATCCGGGCTTGTCGTTTGAGCGTGCCCTGGAGCAGCTACGGCGAGGGCTGCCAGCATGGCGATAGCCCCAAATCTGAATTGCTGTTTCATTGCGGTTTGTCCCCTTTCGTCGATGGAGAGAGTATAGCGCTTGAGTCCCGGACCAGTGCCGAATTGCGCTGCCGAGTGCACCAGTGTGGTGCGCTTGTTATCATTGGAGCATGAAAAGCCGCTCAAAGACTCGTACTCGCGCGGCATCGTCCATCCGCCAGAGCGTCACCATTCCTGCACAACTCGCGGTTGAAGTGGAGCGGGTTGCCCGGAAAAGGCATCTGACGATGAGCCGGGCGCTCGTGGTCCTCGCGCAGCGCGGAGTGGAGGCTGAAGCGGCTGCGCGGGATCGTCTCAATGCGACCTATCGCCGGTTCATATCCGAGGCCGATCCCGGGCGCAAAGGCGAGGCGGGGAAGGATCTGATCCGGGCAATCTTCGGGAAGGACGCCATTGCCGAAGATTCGATTCTCTAGTCTTCCGCGGCCAGGTTCGTGCCAAAGATCGTGGCGATGCATCCGGGGGAGAGGCTGTCTCCCTTAAAGCTGGCGCCGTTGGTGACCGCGCCAATGGTGATTTGAGCGAAGGCCGTGGACGCCAAGGCCAGGCTCAACAGACCGAATCGCAGGATCATGCGGCGCAGGGTGTCCCCTCGGTCGCGGCAGGCGAAGCGCCTCATTTTCGGCCCTCCGTATTTTCTGCCAGTTTACACAGGGGGCGGGACATCCCAGCCGCACCCGCCCCGCAGTAGAATCGTAGCAATGGAACGCCACGATCCCTCCGTTGCCGAGACGGTCGCTGTGGAACGCATGGCCGCATCCGTCCCCTCCAGTTCCTCCATCTCGCACATCTCCTCGTCGTCGGCAGCCGACGAGGGCCGGTTCGTCCCCGGAACGCTGCTGGGCGGCCGTTATCGCATCATCGGACTATTGGGGCGCGGCGGCATGGGAGAAGTCTACCGGGCCACCGACCTGGCGCTCGGCCAATCCGTGGCCCTGAAGTTTTTGCCGGAAGAGGCGGCCCATAATCAACGCCTGCTCGAACGATTTCACGGCGAAGTGCGCATTGCCCGGCAGGTCTCGCATCCCAATGTCTGCCGCGTCTACGATATCGGCGAAGCCGACGGCATGCCATTCATCTCCATGGAGTACGTGGATGGCGAGGATCTGGCATCCCTGCTGCTGCGCATCGGGCGTTTGCCCGCCGATAAGGCCGTCGAAACCGCGCGCAAGCTCTGCGCCGGGTTGGCGGCCGCCCACGACCGCGGCATCATTCATCGCGACCTGAAGCCGCAAAACATCATGATGAACAAGCGCGGCGACGTGGTCATCATGGACTTTGGCCTGGCCGCCATCGCGGATCAACTCTCCGGCGCCGAGGTCCGCAACGGCACGCCCGCCTATATGTCGCCCGAGCAACTTAGAGGCGCGGAGGTCACGGCTAAGAGCGATATTTATGCGCTCGGGCTGGTGCTCTATGAGCTGTTCACAGGCAAGCGGCCTTACGATGCCAGCACGGTCCAGGACATGCTCCGCAGGCAGGAATCCGCGCAACTGACGAGCATGACTTCCATTGCCGCCGATATCGATCCGGGAGTGGAGAAGGCCATCCGCCGATGCCTCGAGCCGGATCCGGCCCGGCGTCCGGCGAACGTTCTGTCGATCGCGGCGGCGCTGCCGGGCGGCGATCCCCTGGCGGCCGCGCTGGCTGCGGGTGAGACGCCTTCACCGGAGATGGTGGCTTCCGCCGGCAAGCTGGAAGGCCTGGCGCACAAGTATTCGATTCCTTGCCTGGCGCTGATCGCCATCTGCCTGTTTGCTTCGGTCGCGCTCCGCCAGCGCTACTGCGCCGCGATGCATACGCCGCTCGACAATCCCCCGGAAGTGCTGGCGCACCACGCCCGCGAAATCGCCGCATCCTTCGGATATACGAAGAAGCCCGCCGATTCCGCGTTATCGCTGGAGAACCGCAACGACTTGCTGGATGAGCTCAAGCGCCTTCCTGAGCCGCGAAAATGGGACGACTGGCTGGCCGCGGAAGCGCCCATCATGGCGATCTATCGCGAGAGCCCGTCGGCATTGTTCGCCGATCCTTATGGTGACGTCACCGCTGGTAATCCGCCGCCCACCAAAGCGGGAATGGTGCACGTGGAACTTGACGGGGCTGGACGTCTCCGCGAGTTTTCGGCGGTGCCCTACGCCGAGGGAGCCGATCTCGCGCCGCCGGTGCCGCCCGAAGCCGTCTTCCGCACGGCGGGACTCGACATAGCGAAATTCGCCGAGGCGCCTGCCAACTTCATCCCAGAGGCCGCCTCCGACCAGGTGCGCTCGTGGAAGGGGCCGCATCCCAAGATCCCGAATGCGGAACTCACCGTCGATCTGGCATCGTGGAAGGGACGCGTCACGCACGCACGGATTCAGCTCCACTGGCCGCATGCGGGCGGCGCGGCGCCATCGGAGCAGTCGCTGGCTTCCAAGCTTCTGGGGGGCGTGGTGCTGTCTTTGGCGATGGTAGGATTGCTGTCCGCGGTATTGCTGGCCCGCCGCAACTGGAAGCTGGGGCGGATCGACAACAAAGGCGCGTTGCGCCTTGGCGCGGCCCGATCCTTGCTCGGTCTGGCGATCTGGCTCGGAACCGTGCACGCTATTCCCGACGGCTCGATGGTCTTTATGTTCTTTTCGAGTTGCGCGAAATGGTTGATGTGGGGGGCGACAGTCTGGCTGCTCTACCTCGCCGTGGAACCATCCGTGCGCGCGCGCTGGCCGCACTCCATCGTCAGTTGGAACCGGCTCCTGGCCGGCCGCTGGTTGGATGCCCAGGTGGGCTCGCACATCCTGATCGGCGCGGCGGTGGGATCCGCGATTTGGGTGGCGGCGGAGTGGATCGACGATTCCAGAACCGATACCCTAGGGGGCCTCTCCGCGCTTTCCGACTCGTTAGGTCCGCGCCAGTGGATCGCCTCGCACGCCGACGGGCTGGCCAGTGCGTTATTCTTCGGCCTGATCGTATTCTTTGCGATCTGCGGTCTGCGACGGCTGGTACGAAACGATATCCTGGCGGCCGTCGTCGCCGCGTTGCTGTTTACCTTCAGTAACGGCGGAATATTCGATTCCCCGGACTGGCCGGTGAAGTTCGCCATGTACGCGGGCATCTTCGCGGTTTTGATCTTGGTGCTGCTGCGATTTGGCATGGTAGCCACCATGGCCGCCATATTCTTCCTTAATACCTTTAACAAGATTACGCTCGGCTCGGATTGGAAAACCTGGTATGCCCCGTCGGGACTGGCCACGCTAGTGCTGCTGCTGTCCATCGGGATTTTTGCATTCTGGCGTTCTCTCGGTTCTCGCGAGCTTTTCAGTGAGGACGTAGAACCGCCCGTCTAGTGAGTGGGCACGCGCTTCCGCCTGCCAACAGCGTTCCACTTACTGCGCGCCGTGCAGCATACGGGCATCCGTCCGGTATAGGTCTTGTGGTATTGCACCACGCTGGCGGGGGTGTTAAGCTGTCTTGACCTGCTCGAACGAAGCAGCAAGCCACAACGGAGGTATTACATGATTCACACGCATTTCAGTTTCTGCCGCAAGCTGGCGATCCTATTGGTCGCCGCGTTCCCAGTGTTGGCTCAGGATGCGGGGGAAAGCCCGCGATTGGCCCATCCCCCGATTCGGATTCTAACGGGTCCGGATGTGAGCAAGGCCGCACCGACAGGCTACACGCCGGCGCAAATGACGACGGCGTACGGATTCGACTTGATCGCAAATCAGGGCGCCGGCCAGACCATCGCGCTGGTGGATGCGTACGACGATCCAAATATCGAATCCGACCTGGGCGTTTTCACCACGCAGTTCGGGCTGCCGGCCTGCACGACCGCGAACGGATGTTTCACGAAGATTTACGCTACCGGAACGCAGCCGACAGGCAACGCGGACTGGGCTTTGGAAATGTCGCTGGACGTGGAATGGGCGCATGCCATCGCCCCGCAGGCCAAGATTATTCTAATAGAAGCGGCCAACCAGAGCGATTCGGCCCTGCTGAGCGCAGTGGAGGTAGCCGTCAAGAACGGCGCCAAAGTAGTATCGATGAGCTGGGGGCTGACCGAGTTCAGCACGGAAACCACCGCGGACAAATACTTCGAAACCAAGGGAGTGACGTTTGTAGCCTCCTCCGGCGACAGCGGACATGGCGTGTTCTATCCGTCGGCATCGCCCTATGTAGTGGCTGTAGGCGGGACGACGCTGAACCTCAACTCGAGCGGCGTGTGGCAGAGCGAGACGGCCTGGAGCTGCAGCGGTACCCTCAGTTGTGAATTGGATGGCGGCAGCAGCGGCGGGCAGAGCAAATACGAGGCTGAGCCGAGCTATCAGTCCGGAGTACAGAGCAGCGGCAAGCGCGGCGTTCCGGACGTGTCATACGACGCCAATCCGAGCACGGGCGTTCCGGTCTACGACACCGGCGAGGGCGGCTGGATACAAGTCGGCGGAACCAGCATGGGTTCACCGGAGATTGCGGCGATGTTTGCCATTGCCAATTCCATGCGCGTGGCGAACGGCAAGAAGACTCTGACGCAGCCGCAACCGTATTTGTACGCCGATGCCGAAGGCGACTATCACGACATCACCAGCGGCGAGAATGGCACTTGCGGAGCGCTGTGTACGGCAGGTCCCGGATACGACTACGTGACTGGGGTGGGCTCCCCACAAGCCAATTTGCTGATCACCGCGCTGGTAGCGGCTCCATAGAGCAGTGCGGAGAAAGACAGATCAGCCGCCGATGGACGCGTATAAACGCGGCGTTTTCGTGCGGCCAAGGGCCGCTCTCCCTGATTAAATCGGACAGGCTGGCGCGGTAGCGCCGCGTCAGCGTGATGTCCCGGAGCCGCGCGCGTTTTGGCTGCGCCATGAGTGGTCATTCCCAGGTGACCGGCGATCTTCTGAAGCAGATCCGGCCTTCCCGCGTTGACAGACGAAAGCGTCTGTCCCACCCGACGCCGCCATGGGTGTGAGAGGTTACCGCCGCGGCGCCGGCCCCGCGACCCCGCACGGCCCATACAGCGCACCGGCCGGGATGCGCGGCAACTGCGGGCGGGGCATCCCGCGCTCAAAGCGTGCGCCACGCGCCTGCTAGACTGGCCTTAGGTGCCCCATCAGATCCTGGTATCGGCCGGCGAAGCGTCGGGCGATCTGTATGCCGCCCTGCTGGTGGAAGAACTGCGCCGCCTATGGCCGGATGCGCATTGTTTCGGCTGCACCGGTCCGCGTATGCGGCGCGCCGGAGTCGAAACCGTGGTGGACGCCTCCAGCCTGGCGGTGGTTGGCCTCGTAGAAGTGGTTTCGCACATTCCGCGGATTTATGGCGAATTCCGCAAGCTGTTGGCGGCTGCACGGCGGACGCGTCCCGAACTGGCCATTCTGACGGATTCCCCCGATTTCCACCTGCGGCTGGCCCGGCGGTTGCATCGGCGCGGCATTCCCGTGATCTACCTGGTGGCCCCGCAGGTATGGGCTTGGCGTAAGGGACGCTTGCCGCAGATGCGCCGCGCGCTCCGCCACGTGCTGTGCATTTTTCCGTTCGAAGAAGAGTTCTTTCGGCGGCATGGCCTGGCGGCGACGTATATTGGCCATCCTCTCGCCGGGCTGGCGAAGCCCAGCCTGTCGCGCGCCGATTTTTTTCGGAAACACAGGCTGCCCGCCAGCCGTCCACTAATAACGGTGCTGCCTGGAAGCCGGCGGGGAGAAGCGGCCCGGCATTTGCCGGCTCTGCTGGACGCAGTGGAGCGGCTCTACCGGGACCAGGCGGCGAGTTTTGTTTTGCCGGCGTCGGCCATTACCGGCGCGGCTTTTTTTCAGGAACGCCTCGGTAGCGCTCCCATACAGGTCATCGACGGAGAGAACTGGGATGCCATCGCGCATGCCGACTTGGCGCTGGCGGCGAGCGGCACCGTCACCGTGGAAGCGGCGCTGCTGGGCACGCCGATGGTTACGTTTTATAAGGTGACAGCCGCAAGCTGGCTGATGGGGCGAATGCTGGTGCGCACGCCGTTTTATTCGATGGTGAATTTGATCGCGGGACGCGGGGTGGTACCCGAACTCATGCAATCGCAAATGACCGGCGAGCGGTTGGCCGCCGAAGCCACCAAGCTGCTGCGCGACGAGACCGCCCGCGCCCGTATGCGCGCGGACCTTGCGGAAGTGGCCGGCAAACTTTCCGGCGCAGGACAGCCGATGGCCCGCGCCTCCGCCATAATCCAAGATCTGATGGAAGGACAACCCGCTCATGTATCGTAGTTTCTCGATCGGCCTGGCGCTGATAGCCTTGAGCGCCGCCGCCCCGGCGCAGGAGCGCCGCGCACGCATTCACGTCGAGCATTACGCCATCAACGCCGAGGTGCAGCCTGCCACGCAGTCTCTCACCGCCACGGCCGAGGTGCGCTTCACCCCGCTAGACCAGGCCAGTTCCGTTTCCTTCGAGCTGAATAATGCGCTGAGCGTCTCCCGCGTGGTGGACGACAAAGGGCATCCGATCAACTCCAGCCGTAACCAGCAGGATTTCACGGTGCGGCTGAGCTTCGACGAACCTCTGCCCAAGGGTCAGCCGGTCAGCCTGACCTTCAGTTACGACGGTCACCTCAGCGGCAACGAGGACTCGCCGGTGTACGGCATCAAGTTTGCAGCCATACACAGCGATTATGCCTTTCTGATGTACCCCGCCCGCTGGTTCCCCATCAACGGCTACACCACGGATCGCTTCGCGGCGGACCTGCGCATTACAGTCCCCTCCGGCTACAAGGTCCTGGGCAGCGGCATGGATACGCACCAGGATGCCGGCGACAAGGTGGCCTACACCTTTCATTTCGAGCATCCGTCGTTTCCGGGAAGTATCGCCGTGGTGCGCGAAGCCGGGACCCCGGTCTCCGCCGAAGGTGTGACGACCACGCTTTACTTCCGTGGCGACGAAAAGGAGATAGCGCGGCAGTATGGAGAGCAGATCGGGCCGATGGTGAGCTATTTCACTGGCGTTTTTGGTTTGCCGCCGTATGCCAACCTGGCCGTAGTGGAGACGGAGAGCGGCGCGCCGAACGGCTATGCCGCGCCCGGCCTGTTGTTTCTGAGTCCGCGGGCGATCGGCAAGCAGGTGGCGGCCAAACTGCTGGCGAACCAGATCTCCCGGCAATGGTGGGAGGACTTGGTTTCGCCCACCACGCGCAATCATCTATGGCTCACCAACGGGCTGGCCTCCTATGCTGAAATTCTGTGGACGGAGCATACCGCCGGGCCGGGCGCCGTGGAATCGCAGTTTCGTGACGACACAGTAGAAGCCCTCACGGTGGATAACGTCCCCGTGATTCAATCCGCGCGGATGGAAGACTACTCTCCGGAGCTGTGGGCCCTGACCGGCAGCAAGGGCGCGGCAGTCCTGCACATGCTGCGTTATGTCATCGGCGATCAGGCCTTCTTCCAGACGCTGAAAGACTTCGCCGCGCGATACAGTTGGAAATCGGCGTCGACCGAGGATTTTAGGAAGGTGGCGGAGGACGCTTCGAAGCAGGATCTCGGCTATTACTTCATCGAGTGGATCGAATCCAGCGGCGCGCCGGAATTCAAGTTGGAATACACCATTTTCCGCACGCAGAAGGGCTTCCGCGTGATGGGCAAGGTGGCACAGGACCTGGATACTTTCCGCATGCCGGTGGATCTCAAGATCGAGACAGAAGGCAATCCTGAAGAGAAGCGCGTGGAGGTGGTGGGCACTTCTTCGGAATTCAGCGTGGACACTTTCGGCAAACCCAAGAACGTGATTATCGACCCCGATCGCCGCGTGCTGCGCTTCAACAACCAGATTCGGACGGCGGTGGCCATACGGAAGGGCGAGCAATTCATGGAAGTGAGCGAATTCGGCGAATCGCTGAAGGAATACCAGAAAGCGCTGGAGACCAACCGCAACAGCTCGCTGGCGCACTATCGGATCGCCGAAGTGTTTTTCACGCAGAACAACTTCCAGTCGGCCGCCAACGAATTCCGCGACGTGCTCAACGGCGACCTGGAGCCCAAGTGGACCGAGGTCTGGGCGCACATCCACCTGGGCAAGATCTTCGACATCACCGGCCAGCGCGACCGCGCGGTGAACGAGTACAACCTGGCGGTGCGTACCAAAGACAATACACAGGGCGCGCAGGAGGAAGCGGCGAAGTATTTGAAGAAGCCGTACGAGCGCAAGAGAAGCCCGGAAGCGGATCAGTAGGGGTGCTGGGTGCTGGGTTCTGGCGCACTCATCGCAAACGGTCCAAAAGGTTACCAGCCTCGCCGCGGGGATTGTGTCACCCGCTTTCCCCTTCTTTAGGCCGATGCCGCTTTCTGAGTTCGTCGGCATCTCCCCGGGCCTTAGATCGGCCCGCGGATTCTTTGTTGCGGATGGGAGTCGCCTGCCCGATGAACTGGGCTGCTATGCCCTCCGGCGTGCGCGCGTCTCACCCTTCATCGAAGCTGACACCCGAAATCGAAGTCAGAATATCGATACGGTTGGGCTGCACTCCCAACTGAATCACTTTGCCGGGTGATTCAAGGTCTTCGGGCTGGATACCTGCGCTGTCGAATCCGAACTGAGAAAGGACGGATAACATACGGCGCGCGTTCTCTTCGCTTGCGTGGATGAAGAAATCGGGATCCGCCGTATAGCGGGCAAACCCGTGGTAGGCGACGGCGAATCCACCAACCACGAGATATTCAACTTTGTTCGAGTTCAACAACGCGAGAAACTCGCGCAAGTCCTTCCTGAGCGGCATTCGGGTGGTGACGTTCCCGTAGTTCGATAACGATGCGTAGACGTTCGTCCGGGCTCAATTGTGCGTCGGCCGGTGCATCAGTTCGTGGTTCGCAGGCGAAAGCGCCTGCCCCACCTCGCTCCGCCGAGGCTGTTTCAGGAAAATGTGGAAATTCTGCACCGCCGCGGTAGGCTAAGCCGCTTTGACCAGCTCGATTTCGAGAGAGATCTCGATTTCGTCGCCTACCGCTACGCCGCCGGCCTCCAGCACCTGGTTCCAGACGAGGCCAAAGTCCTTCCGATTGATCTTGGCGACGGCCTCGGCGCCACGGCGTGTGTAGCCCCAGGGATCTTTGATCTCCGCCGTGGGACCTTCCACGAGCAGGACGACTTCGCGGGTCACGCCGCGAATCGTGAGGTCGCCGGTGACTTTATAGGACCCGGCGCCGTCGGGCGCGACCTTCTTCGACTGGAAACGGATGGTGGGAAAGTTGGCGGCGTCGAAGAAGTCGGCGCTTTTCAGGTGGTTGTCGCGATCGGGCTCGCGCGTGCTGATGGAGTTGACGTCGATTTCGGCCACCACGCTCGATCCGGCCGGGTTGGCGGGATCGAATATGATCGTACCGCTGACCTTGCGGAACTCGCCGCGCACGTTGGAGATCATCAGGTGGCGGACCTTGAAGTGCGCGGCTGAATGGGCCGGTTCAATCGTATAAGTGGCGACGCCAGACGTCGCCGCTGACATAGAGCTCATGGGAACCCTCCTGCGAGAATAGATGCACCGGGCAACAGTCGGGACTCATGGTGAAGCGTAAGCCTGTCGTAACATAGTCTCTGGCGCCCCTCCGCATATGCTTTCCAACCCCTTTCCCGGCCTGAGCTTCGCGCTGGCGACCATCAGCCTGATGGCGCCGGCCGCGGTGGCCCAGCAGGCGATCGTGAGACTCGATGTCGAGGGTACTGCGCGTCTCCCGGCCGAAGCCGTGATTGCTCGATCGGGATTGCAGGTGGGTCAGACAGTCACGCGCAAAGACCTGGACGGCGCCGCACAGAAGCTCCTCGACACCGGATTCTTCTCTGCCGTGAACTACCGGTATGCGACGAAGCCGGCGGGCGGCGCGGTTGGATACGCGGTCACATTGCAGGTTACAGAAGAACCAGCCCGTACACCCGCGCTGCTGGACATCCCGGGTCTGGACGAAGAACGGTTGTGGCAACAGCTAAAGTCAACCGACGGTCTCATCGACCGGCAGATGCCCGACAACGAGCGTGTGACAGCGTATTACAAACAGGCTATCGAGACCGTGCTGCGGAGTTCGAATCGCGCGGAAGAAATTGTCGTGAAGACTGAGGCCGATCTGAAGACTGGCAAAACGGTTACTATCTTCCGCCCGGCCCATCTTCCGAAGATTGCAGCGATTTACTTCGAAGGCAACCGGGCGGTAGCAACCCCTGTTCTCGAAGCCGCTCTGGAGAAGGTAGCCATGGGCCAGGAGTACACCGAACGTCTGTTTCATCACATGCTGGAGAGTAACCTTAGGCCACTGTACGAGGATTTAGGACGCCTGACAGTGGCCTTTCCGCAAGTGAAGGCGGCGAGCACGGGCGACGCGGCGGTCGCCATCACCGCCGAGGTCGACGAAGGACCCGTGTGGCGGCTCGGCAAAGTCGACCTCAACGGCGAGGCTCTTCCGGTGGCGCAGATGCGCGAGGCCGCCCAATTCGCGGAGGGCGCGCCGGCGAACTGGAAACAGCTCCTGGCGTCCATCCAGAAGATGCAACAGGTGCTGAAGCGCGATGGCTATATTGCCGTATCGGCTAAGCCCGTGCGCTCGTTTCACGACGCGACCCAGGTGGTGGACGTGGCGGTGGAAGTCAGCAAGGGCCGGCAGTTCCGGTTCGGCGAGCTGCATATCGACGGCCTGGGCCCCGACGAACGGCAGCGCCTGGCGGGGATGTGGAAACTACCGGGCGGCGCGGTTATGAACGAGTTGTATATCGGCGAGTTCCTCCACTCGGCGCTTCTGGCCTTGCCGGGAAAATTCAAGACAGTGCGATCGGGTCTGCATCCCCGCGCGGGCACAAATGTCGTGGATGTGACAATCACGTTTCGCTGAGCGGTTCTTAGGCCCGCCGCCCGGCGTTGACGTGTCAGGACGTTCTGCGCGCAGCCGGACCGATCACCCTCTAAGAGATCGATCTCCTTTGCCCTCTGATCCTTACACATCCTTTATGACTAGTACCATAAATTTTCAAAACCTTGTTCACTTGACTCGGAACTCAGTTATACTGTTTGCACTGCAGGCGGTAAGAAATGGGTATCCACAACAACATGATCATTGGACGACGAACGTTAACGGGCGCGATCTTGGTCGCGCTCTGCCTTGCGATCGCAACGGGGGTGGCCACCAAAGCCACGGCCCCACCACCGACATACGCGAACTTCGAAGCCGCGCAAACCAACCCGATCCGCCTTTCCGCGGACGGGACGCGTTTGTTTGCCGTGAACACGCCGAACAATACGGTCACCGTGTTCGACGTGACCACGCCGGCCAGTCCCACTTTGCTCAAGGAGATCCCGGTAGGCGTAGGGCCGGTCTCCGTGAATTCGCTGAGTGACGACGTGGCGTGGGTGGTCAACGAGGTCTCGAACAGCATCAGCGTGATTTCGGTGTCCCAAGGTATCGTGACCGCGACGATTCCGGCTCCGGTCGAGCCGATGGACGTCGTCTTCGTAGGCAGCCAAGCCTATGTCAGTTGTTCCCGGAGCAACGCCATCGACGTCTTTTCAACGGCGTCGCCGTATACGTTAATCACTACCGTGCCGGTATTTGGCGGCAACCCTCGCGCGCTGGCGGTTAGTAAGGACCAGTCCACGGTCTATGCGGCCTTCGCCCTCTCCGGCAATGCCACCACAATTATCCCGCTAACCGATGCGCCGCCGCAGTCTCCGCCCACGAATCCGGATTTGCCTCCTCCGCCGCAAGTGTCGCTCATCGTGGCGGCCAGCGATCCGGCTTGGAGTTCCGTGGTCACGTACAAAATGCCCGACAACGATGTGGTGGCGATTAGTACGGGAGCGTCCCCTGCCGTCACAGGCTACTATTCCGGAGTCGGCACCATAAACCTGGGTCTCGGTGTGAGCCCCACCACTGGCGATCTGTTCGTGGCCAACACGGACGCCCTCAACCTCACGTTCTTCCAACCGGTTCTGTGCGGCCACTGGGTGAACAATCGCGTCACGCACATTCAGGTTTCCAACGGCGCGATCACCCCGTACGATTTAAATCAGGGCTTCCAGTATGGCTGCGCCCCGAATTCCACGGACTTGACCCTCTCATTAGCCCAGCCCACCAACGTAGTCTTCGACCCCAGCGGCAGCTTCATGTATGTAGCCGCCTTCGGGACCGATCGCGTAGCCAAGGTGAGCACCAGTGGCAGTGTGTTGGGGCGCGTAGAGGTCGCTCAGGCCAGCGGCTCGGGTTCCAATGTAGATCCGGTCCACAAACGGGGACCGCGCGGTCTGGCGTTGAATGCCGGCGCCAACACCCTGTATTGCCTAAACCGTCTTTACAACTCCATCTCGGTCATCAACACCAGTTCGTTCAGTTCCGTGTCGAAGGAGATTCTCTTGACGGATCCCACGCCGGTGCCAGTGAAAGAGGGCCGCGGTTTCCTGTACGATGCCAAGTTGTCGGGCACCGGTAACGGCTCTTGCGCCTCCTGCCACGTCGACGGCGACATGGACAAAATAGCATGGAATCTCGGCAATCCAGGCGGTACCATGAACAGCTTGGTGCAAGGTACCCAGACGATCCTGTTCCACCCCATGAAGGGCCCCATGACGACGCAGACTTTGCGGGGCTTGATCAACCTTTCGCCCTACCACTGGCGCGGCGACAAGCCGGAACTGTCGTCGTTTAACCCTGCTTTTGCGGAGTTGATGGGCGGCACACAGCTTGCCCCCGGAAACATGGCGCTATACTCGACGTTCCTGAATAGCATCCTGTTTCTGCCCAACCCCAATGAGAATCTCAACCGGACCCTGCCCACCTCGCTGAAGGGAATTCCGGGAAATCCGGTTAACGGCCAGAGCGATTTTGTCAACCTGGCGCTGACTCTGGGTCCTGGCGGAGGCGCGACCTGTAATTTCTGCCATACCTCGAATCCCGGGCCGGGCAGCAACCGCCTGATTGAACCCGCGGGTCCCAGCGATCCACAGCCATTCAAGATGCCGGAATTGCGAAATATCTACCAGAAAACGCTCTTCACCGCGGCGGCCGCGGAGACGATCGATGGATTCGGCTTCGACCACGATGGCAACGTTTCGGGGTTCGCCGGGTTCTTCAAGAATCCCTCCTTCTCCAGTTACACGGCGACTGAGCAATTGGACATGTCCGCCTACGGGCTATGTTTCGACACTGGAACGGCGCCGGCTGTGGGGTACACCCTCACGTTAAACTCCTCAAATGTCAATAATTCGTCGAACCAGACCAATTGGGCAACGCTGCAGTCGCAGGCTGGCCCGAACATCGATCTGATCGGCAGAGGCACCATCCAGGGGCAGATCCACGGACTGCTGTTCCAGGCGGGCAGCAACCCCCCAAGTTACACCAGCGATACCGGCACGGTTTATACGCAGGCGCAATTGCAGACTTTCCTTGAGGGCACGGACACCATCAGTTTCATGGGCGTTTCTCCGGGTACAGGTTCCGCTCAATACTGAGGATTTCAAAAAATGACAGCCCCCAAAAAGCCCTCTCAAACCGCGATCCTGCTGATGTTTGCAATTTACGGCGGCAGCGTGTTTGCCCAAGAGAAAGCCGGCCCATCCGCGACTCCGACGCTGAAAACGCTTTATTCGTTCACCAGCCCAGACGGTTCGAGTCCCGGCGGCGGACTGGTGAGCCATGCGGGTTCGTTTTACGGCGCAACCTTATTAGGGGGCGCCTCGAACAGCGGCGCGGTGTACGAGTTGACGCCACCCGCAACCGGCACCACCTGGACCGAAGCGGTGCTATACAGCTTTACAGGCGCCAATGACGGAGGCCAGTGTTGGGACAACGTGGTGTTTGACAGCAAGGGCGCGATCTACGGTGTGACTCTCGCCGGCGGGACGGGGCTGGCCGGCACAGTGTACCAGTTAACGCCACCGGCAGTCTCGGGAGGCGCCTGGACCGAGGCGGTGCTCCATAGCTTCACGGGCGGCGCGGACGGAGGAAGTCCCGCGGGCGTAATATTCGGCTCTAACGGTTCGCTTTACGGCACGGCTACAAGCGGCGGAACGTCGAATCAAGGCGCGGTGTTCCAGTTGACGCCGCCGGCGGTGTCGGGTGGCGCGTGGACTTACACGGTGATCTACAATTTCGCTGGTGCCCCCGACGGAGCTTCGCCTGGGACTGCTCTAATCGCCGGATCCAAGGGCACGCTGTTGGGTACGACTTATTTAGGGGGAGCTTCGAATGCCGGCACGGTGTTCGAGTTAACGCGGCCGACGAAGGTCGGAGGCGCCTGGACCGAGGCTGTGATTTACAGCTTTACGGGGGGCAGCGATGGCGGCTATCCGGACGCGGCTTTAACGGCAGGCTCCAGCGGCGCGTTGTATGGAACCGCCTCCTACGGGGGGGCCACGCAGGACGGCACCGCATTCGAGCTTACGCCACCCGCGGAGACGGGAGGCGCTTGGACATACACCTTGCTGCATAGCTTTGCGGGCGCCGGCGACGGCACACATCCCTATGGGGCCATGGTGTCCGCCAATGGCGGGTTTCTCGGCACCACTTTCTCCGGCGGGGTGAACGGCGATGGAACGATTTTTGCCTTAAAGCCGCCGACCGTTTCCGGCGACCCCTGGACGGAAGTCGTGGTCTATGGTTTTTCGGGTGCCACCGCCGGAGGGAATCCGTTGGGCGGACTCTTGACCGGCTCGGGTGGTGTGGTGTACGGCACCACATTCGCCGGCGGGTCCGTCGGGGATGGGACAATCTTCCAGATCACGCTGTAACCGCCGCCCCGCCCGGGAAAAAGGTCTAGATGTCACTCATGCAAACACCAGAGATCAGATTCTTGTCTTTCGTAGCCCTGCTGGCCGCAATTTGCGCTCCGGCATATGGCACGGTCCAGATTACGGCCGTCACGCCATCGCTCAAATCGCCGCAACTGCTCGGCACACCCGTCACCTGGACGGTAACCGCGACCGACACGAATCCCGGTCCGCTGACTTTCCAGTTCAACGTGGCGATCCCGGCGCAGTCGTTGGCCTTGGCGAAGGACTTCAACGTGGGCCCATTCGCAGCCGGCACCTGGACTTCGCAGCCCTTCGTGTGGGTAGCGACCGGGGTCGAAGGCGATTATCAAATCCAGGTGGTCATCAAGGATTTCACATCCGGGGAAACTGCGTCTAAGACCACTTTATTTCAGGTAACTCCCCTGGCGACTGGCAGCACGCCTGTCGTCACCGCGACAGCCAATCCGTTGGTGGCCTTGTTCAGCGCGCCCTCCTGCGCCGCGGGCAGCTCCATGGCGGTCCGCTTTCAAGCAAAATCCGAAAGCCTGCCGGCCACCACCACTCCATTTATACAGTGCCACCCTCCAGCAACCATGAATTTTGAAATCGCCGGCATGTACCCCAGTCTGGCGTACCAGATGGTTGCGGAGACAGAAACCGGAGGCAAAGTCACCACCAGCAGCCCCGTGACTTTCACGACCCGGGCTTTGCCCACGAGTATCACTTTCCCGAGTTATACAGTCGATATTGCAGCCGGGTCACAGACCGACACGGCCGAACCGATCATCCTCCAAAGCGTATTGCAGCCATCGCCGCCCGGCGGCGGCCTAGGGCCGTTCAGAGGTCAAGAGTCAGAGTCGGCGAAGACACTTTACCCCGTCGTGGCGACCGACTTGTCGGGGCACATTGTCTGGTATTACAACCCGAGCCAACCCATTGTGCTTACGCGTCCCTTGCCGAACGGCACCATGCTCACTTTGCAGGACGGCCTCTCCTGGAATCCGGCTTCCACTCAAGCGCAGTTCCTGCGGCAAATCGATTTAGCAGGCAACATCGTCAAGGAGACTAACCTCGGCGTGGTTGCAGAGCAATTGCGCGCCTTGGGTGCGACCGACGCTCAAATGTGTAACACCGTCGCGAGTCCCTCGACGGTGGGAGAGGCCTGTCTCGACATTTTTCACCATGATGCCATCCAGACTCTGCCGAATGGCGATACCGCCGTTCTCGTGGCGGTTGAAAAGATCTTCCCGGCTGGGACCCAGGGCGACACCACCGGTCTTCTGGTGGACATCGTCGGAGACATGATTGTGGTCCTGAACGCCAATTGGCAGGTGATCTGGTATTTCGACACGTTCCAACACGACAGCGGCGGGCGGCAGCTCGATATCAACCGGCCTGCCGTCTTAGGGGAAACCTGCGCCGCCCCCCAATCCCCGGGCTGCCCGCCGGTATTCCTGGTGACCGCCGGCGTTTCCCCTCTGGCGAAAAGCTGGCTGCACGCCAACGCCCTTTATTATTGGCCCCAGGACGAAGATATCATCTTCTCCTCGCGGAACCAGGACTGGGTCATGAAGGTCGACTATAACAACGGCGTTCAGAGCGGTGGATTGGGTACGGGAAATATCCTGTGGCGCCTGGGCCCGTGTGGAGACTTCACCATCAACAGTACCGCGACCTGGCCGTGGTTCTCGCATCAGCACAATGTCGGTATTCAAAACGGCGGCGCGGGACCTTTGACGGTTTTCGACAACGGGAATACGCGGTATTCCAAGCCGGGAGAGTCCAGCGGATGTATCGAGGGTTTGGGCGTCGGCGATAGCCGTGGTATGGCCCTTACCATCGACGAAACTACCCTGACGGCTACGGCGGTGCTGACTGTGGATTTAGGTGTCCAGGCGTTGGGGGATGGAACCGCCGAACTGCTGTCCAATGGGAACTACGCTTTCCTGGCAGGAGACGTGATAGTCCCCGGCCAGACCGACGTAGTCAGCTACCCCATGGAAATCCTCCCCACTGGCACGTACACCGGTACGCCGGTCCTGGATCTCCTTGCTCCCAACGACTATCGCATCTTTCGCATGCCCAACATGTATCAGCCGCCCACTACATAAGGCGCACCGGAGCGCAGAGCTGGAGTTCTACTTCGTCACTGGGGAAATTGAAAGCCTGCCATCCGGCGGGCAGCGCCGGCTAACCAACTCCCCCCACCGCTGTGCCGGATGACCCAAGAAAGGGCCAGCCACGCCGGCTCTAGACGTAGCCCACACGCTCGGAATTACGGTCGTGTACTGAGAGAGCGGGTCCTACCCGCGCCGCTCAGCGGATCGGGCACAGCTCGCGAGAGATTTGGTACGCATGGAAGTCATGGGCCGCGCGCCGGTGCGGTCCAGATCATGTTCCTCGCCAACGATCCCCGCCCGCCTGTTCAAGCCCTGTTCAGGCTCCTGTCAGGCCCCCAGCCGTAATGGTCGCGTGGATGCATAATCAGGGTGGCCTGGAAAATCAAAACAGGGACTTATTGAAAGAACATGCACCCCAGCGATGCAAAAAGTGCACCACGCCGGCGAGGCGAAGATTGAAACTTTCGGTCCGCAGGCGGGTTCAATTTTCTTGATAAGGGCGCTTTCGATCGTGTAATGAAGCGGGTGCTGGCCCGGGGCACAGGCGGGCAGTTCCGTGGAACCGGCGGGGCGAGCCAACTGCAGGGAACGTTGTTCAAAACGGCCCGGCACTCCGCGTGCTAGATACTCTCCGGACTGGCGGTTCCGGTTCAGGTGGGCCGGGTCAAGCCACCTGTGGGAATGCCAAGGGACAACTTTCGGGGGCGGTCCAGCGGAAATGGTACAGTGTTTAGAATCGGTTGGGGGTCGCTGACGGCGTTGTCGGCCTTCGCTTGGCACGAGCATTTTGACGACGACGGGCAATAAATTGCAGTTTTTGCGGAAACGCGGCCGCACCCCTTACAAGCATCGCGTTGCTCAACCCTATCATCGAGGTGGTGAAGATATGAGACGAAGCATCCTTGTTTGGCTGATCGCCATCCTGTCTAGCGGCGCGGGGATTTCATGGAGCCAAACCCAGACACCCAGCATCTATAGCGACCTTTACACGCAGCTCAGCGGCGATATTAGTACGTTTGACACCACCATTCACAATGTTTGGGACGGGTCTACGTCCCCTGTGATGTTCGCGGGCCAGTTGACGGGCGCGAACGCCAATAACGGAGAGCGAATGCTGACTCCTTCCGCGATGGCCGATATACAGACGCAACTGCTCGTCCTGAAGGCGGTTGGCGTCCAGGCTGTGTCGGTCGAAGTCTCCTTCCCGATGCTGTACGAGCCGTTTTTGGACTCTGTCCAGTCCGGATTCCAAAGTCAATTTACAACTTTTTATGCCAGCGTGGCTGCGGCTGTGCGGGCGCAGGGATTCAAACTCATCGTCGAGATTCAGAGCCTCGATAATGGATTGACGCAGTTACAAAGCAATCAGGTTATATCCGCATTGCCGGCGTTTTATGAGCCAGGCGGAAACCCGATGCCTCTTTCGTCGTACATAGCGGCTCGTGCCTCAGCCGCGGCTACGGTGGTTCAAACGATGCAGCCGGATTACGTGGTGCTCCAGGAGGAACCGGACACTGAGGGGTATAACACCGGACAACCTGTCGGACAGGTGGAGTACTCCACCCAAATGCTGAACTCTACCTACGCGGCAGTTGCGGGCCAGGTTCCCGGGATGAAAATCGGCGCAGGTTTCGGCACATGGCTAGGGGCTTACCAGTTGTTCGCCAACAGTTTCACGCAGACCGGGTGCGGCGTCTCTCAGCCATGCGTGACAACTCCGCTGGACTTCCTGGACATACACTTGTTCCCCATCATTCAGAATGCGATCGACTGCTCTCCCGGAAATCAGTGTCCGTCCGGATCTTCGAATTTTCAGAGCAACACCATGGCTGTTATTGAGACTGCTAATGCGGCCGGGATGCACATGACGATTTCGCAGTGCTGGCTGCGCAAAGTGCGGGACAGCGAATGGATGATTCTCAACAATGGCGGCGCCATCGAAGAGGCGCGGGAGGCTTATAGCTTCTGGGCGCCGCTGGACGCCAGCTTCCTGCAAGTCGTGTACGATCTTGCGAATTACCAGGGCATGTACTGGGTGGCGCCCTTCAACACGCAGAACTGGTCGGCCTACCTCACGTGGAGTTCATCGAACGCCATTTTAAACGACTGCGGTAGTGGAAGCTCGCCGTGCGGGGCGCTGGCCCCGAACGTGGTGTTTTCCGACGTGCAAGACGCCGCGGCCACCCAGGTACCCCTGGCGCAATATACCAGCACCGCGCAAGCCTGGTTCAAGTTGACCGTATCGCCGGCGGCCATTGCGGTGCCGTCCCAACCCGGCGGACTGTTGGCCACGCCGTGCACGGGCAGCGTAAGCCTGGCCTGGAACGCCTCGACCGACAATGTGGGCGTGGCGGGCTATCAGGTATTGCGCAACGGGGCCCAGATTGCGACCGTTTTCTCGACCTCTTATCAGGACTCGGGTCTTGCCGACAGCACATCCTATACATATCAAATCCAAGCCTTCAATCTGGGATCCGTTGTCTCAAAGCCCGCCACGGCTACCGTTACCACGCCGGCCGCGAATCAAATTACCATCTGTGCGCTCACAAATGGCGCCAGCTTCACGGCAAATATTCTTTCCCCCGGAGCTATTGCCACTATCTTTGGCAATAACCTGGCGACCTCTATCGCACCGGCCCCGTCTGTCCCATTACCCATGACACTGGGCGGAGCGACCGTCACCGTGAACGGCATCCCCGCTCCGCTGTTCTATGCCAGTCCCCTTCAGATCAATTTCCAGGTCCCGAACGAGGTTAAAGTAGGCCCGGCCACGGTGGTGGTAAGCATAGGAAGCACCAGCGCTCCATCCTTCAGTACTTCGGTACAGACTGCCGCGCCTGGAATCTTCACGTTCTCGGCCAACCGCGCGGCTGTGCGGAACCCGGACGAGAGCATCAACAATTCCAATAATCCGGTGACTGCGGGCAGTTACATCGTCGCCTACTTGACCGGCCAGGGTCCGGTGACCAATCCCGTGGCGGACGGGGTGGCTGCACCCGATTTGCCGCTATCGGACGCGACATCTACGTATTCGGCTACCATCAACGGCCAGAACGCGAATGTTTTCTTCCTCGGATTGGCTCCCGGGTATGTAGGCTTGGCGCAAGCCAATATCACGGTGCCGGCGTCGTTGCCCAGCGGCAGTTACCCGCTGATCATCACCGTCAACGGCGTGCAAAGCAATGGCCCGCTGATCACCGTTTCGGCTCCGGCCGCACCATGACGGCCCGGGCAGCGACTTGACGAATCGAGGAAATCGCGTGCTTATACTGGCGCTCCCGCTGACGCCTTAGCACGTTACTGAAACGGATTCGGCGGGGTACGCATGGTTGCGGCGGCGAGCGCCACAAAACAAGTGGGCATGACTCTGACGGCCACTATCCCGCTTATCGTCGTTGTAACTATCGGCATGGAGTTCCGTAAAACCGCGTAAGAGACGGCGGGCAGATCCCCTGTTAAACTGAAGCTCAACCGGGTACTGAACCATGTCCATCGATCGAAGGTCTTTTCTGAACCGGAGCGCCGCGGCCCTGGCCGGCACGGCCCTCTCGTACAACCGCATACTAGGCGCCAACGAGCGCATCTCGCTGGGCCATATCGGCATCGGTTCGCGGGGCGGCGAACTCGCCTGGATTGTGTCGCAACTCAAAGACAAGAAGAATGTCGAGATGACCGCCGTGTGCGATCTCTGGAAGGTGAACCGCGATCGCGCGGCGCAGAAGGCCGAGACGGCGTATGGCAGAGCGCCGCGATCGTTCCAGTACATGGACGATCTGCTGGCGCTGAAGGACGTCGATGCGGTCCTGATCTCGACTCCGGAACACGCGCACTCGCCCATCTTGAAGCTGGTGGCCGAAGCCGGCAAAGATGCCTATTGCGAAAAGCCCATGGGCAATGTGCTGGAAGAAGTCAAGGCTGCGCGCGACGCCGTAGTGGCGCACAACCGGATCGTGCAGATCGGCACGCAGCACCGCAGCGAACCGTACCAGATCGCCACGCGAGACCTGATACGCACGGGAGCTTTGGGCCAGGTCACGAAGTACGAGATCGTATGGAACTACCATGGGCCGCGCTGGCGGGGCCGGCCGGAGGTCAAGCAGCTTCGGGAGGAAGATACGGACTGGCGGCGCTGGCTGCTCACCAAGCCCTATCGCCCTTTCGACCCGCGCATCTATTTTGAGTTCCGGCTCTACAAGGATTTCTCCGCCGGCATTGCCGACCAGTGGATGAGCCATGGCATCGATCTTTGTCACTATTTCCTGGACGACAACTTTCCGCGCTCGGTGACGGCGCATGGAGGCATCTTCGCGTGGCCGGACGGGCGCGAGAATCCGGACACGTTCCAGGCGCTGCTGGAGTATCCCAAGGGCTTCCTGGTGAGCTATGCCACGAGCTTCGGCAACGACTCCGACAGTTTCACGCGCATCATGGGCAAGAAAGCCACGCTGATCAACATCGGAGGCGAGGGCAGCCAGCGCTGGAAGCTGGTAGAGGAAAAGGGCACGCACGAAGACAATCCCTTCGTGCACCGCGCGGAGACCTACGTGACGCTGCCGGGCAACAGCAACGTGGCGCCCCCTTTCATCAGCGACAACGACCTGTCGCACATGATCAACTGGCTGGATTGTCTGCGCAGCCGGCAGCAGCCCAACGCCACAGTGCACAACGGGTTCGCGCACTCGGCGGCCGTGATCATGGCCGCACGCGCTTATCGTGAAGGCAAGAAGCTGTATTGGGACGCAGGCACAGAGACTATCGTGGATCACGCTTAGCAATCCGGTGACGCGGAGACACGGGGACTACCTCGCCTTGCTCCACCGCTCACGCCCTGAGCAATTTGTGGAACACGGCATGTCTGGGAGAGTTGGCCTCCACGTGATCCGCGCCCGCCGCCGTGAGGACATAATCCGAGTTATCTCCCATGTGCACGAAGCCCTTGTCTTTCAGGTACCAGACGGCGAACGACAGGTATTCGCGGGGAAACCACATCAGCCGCTCCAGATCCAGCAAAGAAAGTCCCGGATGCTCCATGTCACTCCGGCGCCGGTTGTAAAGCAGGCACAGAATGCCCAGACGGCGGTTATTCTCGCCCTCGACCCCGTCCACGAACTCCTTCAATTCGAAGGCCGGCAGAGGCTCGCATTCGTGTACGCGGCGGGAGGAGTCGTAGCGCGCCCGTTTGTCGGCATCGGAGAGAGTCTCATAAGCGTCGTTTAGCAGCAGAAACCGTTCGGCGTCGCCGGTCTGGGGGTTGTCCGGGTGGAAGCGCGCAGCCATGATGCGGTAGACGCGGTGAATCGTCTCCGTCTCGGCATTTCGGCTTACCTGCAGCACCTCGTAGTAGTCGATCGCATCCATCAGCGGCAGGCGCAGGGTCCGTTTGGTTTCCTCCGAAAATTCGAGCCCCACGACATACATGGCACCGCGGCGGGTGCAATTACGCACTGTCGCCCGTCCTGTAAGGTCGTGGCGCTCCGCTTGCAAGCCGACGAGCGCACCTGGGGCGAGTTCTTCGGCGGATTCGATGCGCATGCCGGATTTGGAAACATTCAGGCCCCTGGCCCGCATGGATTTGTTCTGGCCCCGCGCATCCTGCCAGACTACGGCAAACATCGCGTTGGTAAAACGCCGTTGTTCTTTCCTTTTATCCGACATTCCGCTGGCTCTTTCTATTGATACGCCCCCGCGCACGCCTACGGCAAGATGGCAAAGGTAACGTGGATAACGATAACCTGGCAGTTAACCGTTTACTAAAGATAATCGGAGTCCTGCTGCCGGCGGCTCCTTCCAAGGTCCACCCGGATTAAACCCGCTGACGTTGGGCACTAACGTTAGTTAACGATATGGTGCTTTAGGCCAGTGGCGCCTAACTTTAAGAGACGATTAGGCTCCAGCGCGTCCCTATGGGCCATGCCTTATTCTTCTTGACAGCATCCGGGTATTACTCCCATACTGAGGCGACCATGAAACTTACGCCGACTCGCGCGATGGACCCGGTGTCGACGCGGTCACCGGTCAATCACAGAGCCAGTCCGTCACCAACCGTTGAAATATCTCCTAAGGGGGGCCTTGGCGGATACGCCAGGGCCCTTTTGTTTATTTGGGAAAGAAGTTCCGCGCAGCCCGCCGAGTAGCGCGCTGAATAAGCACAGGCTACCGCAACTCGATGTAGTGGCGTCCGTAGTAGAGGCGCGCCGAGCCGTCCGGCGCCACGATCGCTTGCAGCGGGCGTGGCTGCTTCAATGCCTCATCCCGCGGAGTTGAGCACTCCGCCACCGCGCCACCGGCTTGGTTATAGAGGGAGAATTTGCCTGGCTGGTCGACGCCCGTGCCTGGCCGCGCCCAGCCAAATCCGTAGCTGCCGACCGTCACTTTCTGTCCGCAAATGGTGAGGTCGCCCTCGGTAATAATCATCCCGATGTATTTCGCTACGATATCGGCGCTATATCCCGCCGTGTCGATTAAAGCGAACAGCGCCCGCGCGCCGACCGGCGTCTTCACCAGGCTGGCGTTGCGCTTCTGGGTGGGTATGGCGTTGCCCTCCAGATAAAAATCCTTGGGAACCGCCGAATCGAACGCCTTACCAGTCACCACCTCGAATCCATGCTGCGCTAGGGCATTCGCCGACCAGAAACCCGGCACGGCAGTCGCGGCAACCAGGCACACAACGAACTGAATTCTTGTCATATCAATCGTCTACTCCTCGCGGCTCCGATCATTGTATCCGAAGCGGAATGCCAATCGGGCTCCCACACAGCCCTCAGACCATATTAAACTGATACGCGAAGCACATGCTGTCCGAACTGTACCGCTGGCTGCCACCGGAAGGGGTAAAGATCCTGCTGGTGCTCTTCCTGTCCTTTCTGACGGGACTCGAGCGCGAGGAGCACAAGACCGCCGCCGAGCACTATTCATTCGGCGGCGTGCGCACGTTTCCCTTGATCGGACTGATCGGCTATGCGATTGGGCTTTTGTCCGGCGGCCAACTGCTGCCAGTCACCCTGGGCTTCGGCGTGATTGCAGGCTTCTTGATGCTGTCCTACTGGCACAAACTGACGACCTCGGGGCTCGCTGGAGTCACCACCGAGATGTCGGGTCTCACAACCTATCTGGTGGGCGCCCTGGTCTACCGCGAGCAGTTCTGGATTGCGACCACTCTGACGATCGCCAGCATGTTGCTGTTGGAACTGAAGGTTGGGCTAGAGAACCTCACCAAACGTATCGCTCCGGAGGAGATTTTCACCTTTACAAAATTCCTGCTCCTCACCGCCGTCGTCTTGCCCGTCTTGCCCGACAAGGATTTCGGACCGTTTCAGATCAACCCTTTCAAGACATGGCTGGTGGTAGCCGCGGTGAGCACGATCTCCTATGGCAGCTATGTGATCCAGAGGGTGACCAAGGGGCAGGGCGGCGTACTGTTGGCGGCCATTCTCGGGGGCGTCTACTCTTCCACTTTGACAACCGTGGTTTTGTCCAGAAGAGCGTCACACGAAGATCATCCGCACCTCTTCGCGGGCGGAATTCTGATCGCTTCCGGCATGATGTACCTAAGGCTGGCGGCCCTATTGGCGCTGTTCAACCGCGGTCTTTTCGGGTCGCTGGGTCTGCCCTTTGCGGCGCTGGCTGTCATGGCTGTCCTGGCGGGCTGGTTGTGGTCCAGAATCCCAGACGCGAAGACCGGTGAGGTCAAGCGCGAGTACGAACCGAAGAATCCCCTCGAACTGCGCGCCGCATTCGCCTTCGCGTTGCTGTTCCTGGCGATGTTGGTTGCCACTCGCCTGGCGGTTGTCTACCTCGGGAAAGGCGGCGTGTACGGTCTGGCCGCGGTCATGGGTGTAACGGACGTAGATCCGTTCATCATGGGGATGACTCAATCCGCCGGCAGCCTGACTCCGTTGTCGGTTGGCGCTGCGGCGATCCTCGTGGCGGCGGCCAGCAACAATCTGGTCAAGGGCATCTATGCATACAGTTTGTGCGATCGCCATACCGGCCGCCAGGGGTTGGCTCTGCTGTCTGTCCTGGCGGCATTAGGCCTGGCGCCTCTGCTGTGGTTATCGTTCTGAAGCGCAGTGTAGCCCGCCCGCCCGGAGGCTTTTCCGCGAGGGCCGCCGACTGCTCCGGACCAGGTCGCCGATCGTGTTCGTCCGCAGATAGTCCAGGATACGGGAGCGCATGTCCTTCCAGACCTCATGCATCGGGCAGGGATGTTCCTCGGAGCATTCCATATGGCCCATCGCGCACTGTTCGTAACATGTGGTTCCGTCTAACGCTTGCACGATGTCCAGCAGCCGGATTTCGTTTGGATCGAGGCCCAGCGTGAACCCCCCGGTGGGTCCCTTGCGGGATCGCAGCAACCGCCGGCCGGCCAACTCCTGCAGGATCTTGGCCAGAAACCACAACGGTATGTGCTCTTGCCGGGCGATCTGCTTGACGGAGACAAGTTCGCCGGCTGGGCGCCGGGCCAGATGGACGCAGGCGCGAACCGCGTATTCGGACGCCTTCGAATAGATCATCGCTTCCTTAGCGCACTTTCTATCAGATCCTATTATCTTATTTTACCTCCGCCCACTTATCGCCGCATTATATTCGGGGCCTTCGCGGTGCTTGGATTATCTCAATCCGTGGAAAGATACTACAACAGCTTAATATCTCTGTACCTAAATACCTCTTGTATGTGAAGCGGCTCAGTGATAACGTATCCATAAAGGCTTTATGGAAGCCCAGGACAAGCCCGGAGACCTCGTTCAGGGAACGCTGGACATGCTGGTTTTGAAAACACTAAGCCAAGGCTCCATGCATGGATACGCGATCGCCGAGTTCATCCAGTCGACCTCGAACCGAGCGCTGCGCGTCGAAGAGGGGGCTCTCTATCCGTCGCTACATCGTCTTGAGCTGCGAGGGCTACTGGCTTCCGAATGGGGCGTATCGGATAGCAATCGCCGCGCTAAGTACTACCGGCTGACGGGGGCCGGCCGAAAGCAACTGGCCGCGGAATCGGAATACTGGAGCCGTATGGCATCGGCGATTGCCCTGATCATGGACACTGCTTAGGAGATCGTATGTTGCTCGAACGCGTCAGTGCCCTTTGCTTGCGAGCCGAGGCACTGGTCCACCGCCGTAGGTTGGACCGCGATCTGGACGAGGAACTCACATTTCACTTGGCAATGCGCGCCCGAGACTATGGCGACGCCCCCGCGGCTGAAGCGGCGGCCAGGCGCCAATTCGGAAACGCGGCACGTATTCGCGAGATTTGCCGCGAGCTGTGGACATTCGCCGTTTTGGAAACGTCCTGGCAGGACTTGCGCTATGCAGCCCGCACGCTAGCGAGAACGCCGGCGTTCAGTATTGTGGCAGTCCTCTCGCTCGCGCTAGGCATCGGAGCCAATACCGCCCTCTTTAGCCTGATGGACGTTATGCTGCTGCGAGCGCTGCCGGTAAAAAATCCGCAGGAGCTCGTGGAATTTGTCAGAGCACGCCCCGATGGCGGCATGATGACGAATCTCCCTTATCCGGTATTCGAGTATTTTCGCCGGGACCGCAGCGTCCTGTCGGACGTCTTCGCGATTGCTTCATCGAGTCCCGTATTCCGGGCAGGCGGCATATCGGAACGCGTCAAGGTGCACGAAGTTTCAGGCTCTTTCTTTCCGTCGTTGGGAGTTCAGGCTCTCATGGGCCGCACGATCAGCCCGGAAGATGACCGGGTGGGCGCAGCCAATCGGGTGGCCGTAATCAGTTACGCGTTTTGGAGCCGGCAGTTCGGAAGAGATTCGTCGGCGATCGGCGCGGGTGTGCGTTTGTCCGGCGAGCGCTTCACCGTCGCCGGCATTATGCCGCCGGAATTCTTTGGCATCGATCGCGGGCAGGTTCCAGATCTGTGGGTGCCTCTGGCGACGGACCCGGATCCGGGCGACCTTTGGGTGCTGGGCCGGTTGCGGCCCGGCGTTTCCATCCCGCGCGCACGCGCGCAGCTCGAACCGTTGTTCCAGCAGGCGCTGGAATCGCTTCGGGATGACTTCAAGGATTCACCTGAGCGGGAACGCAAGGCGTTCTTCTCGCAGAGGCTGCTGGTGAACAGCGCCGCTGAGGGCACTTCGGACATGCGGTGGTCCTATTGGAAATACTCCAGTACGCTCAAGATCCTTCTCGGCCTGACCGGACTGGTGCTGCTGATTGCGTGCGCCAATCTCGCGAATCTGCTGATGGCCCGTTCGGCCGCCCGCTCTCGGGAGATTGGCATCCGCCTGGCGCTGGGAGCCGGGCGATGGCGGCTGGTCCGCCAATTGATGAACGAGAACCTGCTCCTTTCGTTGGCCGGCGGCGCGCTTGGCTTGCTGGTGGCCGTTTGGGGACACTGTCTCATGTTGGGATTCCTACTGGCCGATCCGCTAAGAATCGCACTTGATTTCCGGCTCGACTACCGGCTGCTGGGATTTGGCCTGGCTCTGTCGGTCACGACCGGGTTGTTATTCGGGCTGATGCCGGCGATGCGAGCCACGCGTGCCGTCATATCCAGCTCGATGCGCAGTGCGGGCGGCCCCAGAGGCGCGTGGAACGTGCCACTCGCGAAGGGGCTTCTCGCGTTTCAGATCGGCCTGTCGATGGTTCTGTTGATCGGCGCGGGGTTGTTCGCGCGCAGCTTGAGAAACCTGGGCGCCGCGGACTTGGGCCTCGCCCGCGACAACCTTCTGCTAATGGATGTCGATCTGGCCGGGAAGACGCCTCAGGCCAGGCAACAGTTTTGGATGGATCTGACCAGGCGCGTGCCGGGGTTGCCAGGGGTAAGAAGCATGGCGCTGGCCGGAGATGCGGTGTTCGGAAATGGGGGCTGGAACCAGACAGTCTGGATCGAGCGTCCAGGACAGGCCGCGCGGGACGCCAGGGTAAACGAGAACCTGGTCAGTCCGGGCTTTTTCGCGACTGCCGGCGTTCCCATCCTGATGGGCCGTGAGTTCGGGGAACAGGACCGCGAGAATGCGCCGCAGGTGGCCCTGGTGAATCAGAGCTTCGCACGACGATTCTACGCTGCCGAAAACCCTATTGGAAAACGCTTCGGCGATCGCGGCCAGACTTCGAGCGGGCGGTACGAGATCGTGGGCGTGGTGGGCGATGCCAAGTACGGTTCGGTCCGCGAACAGATCGGGCCGATGGTGTTTCACCCGCTGTGGCAGGCGCCGGCCATGGCTTCCTGCGTATTGCACATACGCACGGTGGCCGAACCCGCCGCGTTGGCGCGGTCAATCCGCCGGGAAATCCTGGCGATCGACGGCGAAGCGCTGATCAGCGAGATCAGGACGCTGCCCCAGGTCGTTCGAGACCAGTTGCGGGAGGATCGCATGTTCGCCACCCTGGCGAGTTTTTTTGCCCTACTGGCGTTGGCGCTGGGTGCGATCGGCATCTACGGAATCGTGGCGTACCGCGTCGCACGGCGCACTGCCGAGATTGGAATCCGCATGGCACTGGGTGCGCAGAAAAGCGATGTGCTGTGGCTGATCATGCGGGAGACCCTCGTCCTGCTTGCCGCGGGCGCGGCCATCGGAATCCCGGCAGCGCTTGCGGCGGCACGTCTGATCAAGAGCCTGTTGTTTGCCTTGGACCCGTCGGACCCATTGACCCTCGCATGCGCCACCGCCGTCCTGTTCGCTGCCGGCGGCTTGGCGGGTTTCCTTCCTGCGCGGCAAGCTGCCTCTGTTGAACCGACCCTAGCGCTCCGCAGCGAGTAGAGTTCGTATCGGCTCCGTGTTCGAAGGTGTTTTGGCAGCGCAGACTGCTCGGCCCGCAGGATGTGAAACGCCTGCAGCGCGATTTTGAGGAAGTGGAACTGGGGCCGATGGGCCCTGCCTTCCGCGAGTGGTATGAGGCGCTCGCCGAGCGTCTTAGCGCGGCACCCGGTTAAGAAGATCTATAATCAAGAGCTGTAATCGATTTGTAACGATCTCAACCCAGGGGAGTGACGATTATGGCGGTAGCCATGGAAACCGGGCAGTTTGCCGCGAACCATGTGACGAAGCTTCTGGAGCGACTGGCTTTTCAGATCGGCAGCGTGAGGCACTCTCACGACGCCGAGGCGGTCCACGATCTGCGAGTTGCCATCCGGCGCTTCACGCAGGCCCTGGTTGTGTTCCAGCCGTGTTTTGCCCCCAAGGATGTGAAGAAGATCCGCCGGCGCCTGAAGGACACCATGGCTCTGGCGGGGCAGGTGCGCGATTGCGACATCGCCCTGAAGTATCTATCGGAACTGCGCTCGCCGGAAGCGGCGGCGCTGCGGGAGGAGTTCCAAAGCCGGCGCCAGGAAGCGAACAGCGCGCTGCTCGCCGCGTTGAAACGCTGGGTGCTGCGGAAGACTTCTTCCAAGTGGCGCGATGGGCTGGAAGCGATCCGCGATGCGGATGGATTCCGTCATCGGCAGATTGACGATACGGCGCGCCGTGAACTCCCGCGGATCGCGAGAGGATTCTTCAAATGCGGGAATCGTGCGGCTGACGCCAAAGCCTCGGCGGAGGAAATGCACCAGTTTCGCATCGCGGCGAAGAAATTCCGGTACACGCTCGAACTGTTTGCGCCCTTTTATGGACCCGCTGCAAACGATTGGCTGGAGCGCATCACGGGCGTGCAGACGTTGCTGGGCCGCATCAACGACTGTCGCACCGTGAGGACCATGGTGTCCGGGATGGGCGAAAACGGCAGAATCGAGGCTTCCCTGAAGAAGAGGCAGCGCCGCAGGACGGATGAATTCCGGCAGCTCTGGGCGGACCAGTTTTCCTCCTCAAACGGTGCGAAGCAATGGATGCAGGCATTGCGATGCCCTCCCAAAAAGCCAATGGAGCGCAGTACATCTGCAACTCAGAGGGTCAACAAGGCGGCGGGAGCATAGCCCGATCAACGTGTCGTGGCGCACGCGCGTGCCGGGCGAACTTCACTCGCCTTGGCAGGCGAAACCGCCTGCCCCACCTCACTGCGAGCCCTCAATCAGCCCTGAGTCGCATGCTGCTTTCGCCCCTCGGCGAGGATGCCGCGCATGTATTCGGCAGCCAGTTGGGCGTTCTTATCGACAAACTCCAAACCGACGGTTTGACCGTTCACCACCGGCAGCGGATGGCATAGCTCGAAGCCCGCATAGCCCTGGTAGCCGATGTCGAGCAGCCCTAACATTTCTCCCAGACACTTTTCGTCGCCCTTCAACGCGATTCCGCCGGGGCCGCGGTCGTACTCGCCTCCGTAATGCCACAGCGTCTGGAGCGACCCCACCTCGTTCACCGCCTTTCGAACGGCCGCCTCGTCCAAGCTGTGCTCCAGCCGGGCGTCGAAACAGATCTTCAGGTTCGGCGATCCCACTTCTTTGACCATGCGCAGGCTATCCACGTAGCCCTTTTCGATCACTGGCGGATGGTTCTGCAAGGCCAGGGTAACGCCGAAATCGCCGGCGAGTTCGGCTGCTTCCGCCAGGCTCTCGCGGCACCACGCCCACGTCTGCTCCGGCGAGAATTCCCGGTGCTCGGCTTTCCAGACAGTCTGCGCCAGATCGTAACGGCCGCCGCCCTCGGGCCGCAAAGTGACGCCGGGCCAGCCGAGGAACACGCGCATCGTTTTCGCGCCCAAATCGGACGTCATGCGCATCAACTCCCGCGTATAGACCAACTGGGATTCGCGGTGCTCCGGAATCGGACTGCTGAAATCGTTGTTGCCAGCCACCGCGTAGATCTCGATGCCCTGATCGCGAGCCATCTTGCGAAGTTGTTGGCAACGGGCCTTGGGCATATCGAGTGGGTTGCCATGGGGACGCTTCCCATCGATCTCCACTCCCTGATATCCGAATCTCTGGGCGCGCCCGATGACCTGCTCGACCGTCAGCGCGTCGCCGCGATACCAAACGCCTCCGTAAGTGATGCTGTATAAGCCGATCTTCACCCCGGCCGCCGATGTGGTGGAACGGAGCAACTCTGCGGTGCCCATCGCGCCCGCCGCCAGAGCCGCGGTTCGGACCAGTCCGCGCCGGCTGACTTGATTTTCATCGCCTTCCTTCATTGGAGGGACCTCCATGCATAGGATATGTCGCTTTAGTCCCCAGAGGGTGGGGCAGGCGCTTTCGCCTGCCAACTCTTTCATAGCTTCTAAGTCTTCGGCGTCCGACGCATGCTACGTTACGGGTGAATGGCGCAGCTCGATTCGTGGCGGGGCAAATGGGCGCTGGTAAGCGGCGCCAGCTCCGGAATCGGCCAAGCGCTGGCTGAGCAGCTTGCGGCCGGCGGCGCAAATCTAGTGCTCACTGCCCGGAGGCGGCAGCGGCTCACCCAAGTGCGCGCCAAACTGCGCGCAGCGCACAAGGTCCGCGTCGAGGTGCTGGCCGCCGACCTTGCGCAGCCAGCCGCGCCGGAGGATATCTTCGCCTTCACCGAGGAACGCGGCATCCAGGTCGACCTGCTGGTCAACAACGCGGGATTCGGCTCCTACGGCGAGTTCCGCAACAGCGACCGGCAGCACGAGCTCGGAATCGTGCAGGTGAACTGCTCGGCCGTGGTGCATCTCACGCGGCTCTACCTGCCCGGCATGGTGGAGCGGCGTGCGGGCGACATCCTGATCGTGGCATCCACCGCCGCATACCAGGGCGTGCCCTACATGGCCACTTACGCCGCCAGCAAGGCCTTCGACCTGCTGTTCGCGGAGGCGCTGGCGGAGGAAGTGAAAGACTACGGCGTGCGGATCTGCGCCTTGTGCCCTGGCCCGACGGTAACGGAATTTCAGAAGTCCGCCGGCGTGCCGGAACAGATGTCGGTGGGAAACGAAGAATCGGCGGACGAAGTGGCGCGGAGTGGCCTGCGGGCGCTGGCTGCCGGCGAACACTCGGTCATCTCGGGGTTCACGAACTGGCTTGGCGTGGAAGTCCAGCGGATGGCGCCGCGGCGGTTTGTCACCTACGCGGCGGAGAAGATCTTTCGGCCCGCGGACCGGCGGTGACGGGGCTGTTTACTTTTGCCGCCCCGGAATTCAAAATGGAAGTCTTCGACCGTTGGTCGTCGAGTGACTCTACATGTGGCTGCTGATTCCGGCGATTGTGCTGCCGCCGCTTATCCTGAACCTGCTCCAGTGGCGACGGGATCTTTTGCGAATCCACGAATTGGCGGCCTCGCGAAAGAAGATCCGTCTCGACCTGCGCAGTGACGAGGCGGCGCGGGTGAGCTTTCTGGTGGCTGCCTGGAACGAAGAGTCCACTGTGCAATCCTCGATCGCAGCGATTCTGCGCCTGAGCTACCCCAATCTCGAAATCGTCTTATGCGCGGGCGGGACGGATCACACCTGGCAGATCGCGTCCCAATTCGGGGATGATCCACGACTGATTCTCCTCGCCCAGCAGCCCGGAGATGGCAAGCAAAAATCCTTGCAGCAATGCTTGGAAAGAGCGACCGGCGAGATCGTTTACCTTCTCGATGCCGGCTGTCTCATTACCGACTCAGCGTTCGCGCGGATTCTCGCGCCGATCCTCAGCCGCAACGAAAACGCCGTGACCAGCATCCCGTGTACGCCATTTCCCGGGCAGATCGAGATCCCGTTCGTTGCGAGTCAATGCGTCAGCCGGGTTTACACTTCGGTCTATAAACCCGAGTACTGCTCCGGTCTTGCGGGGGCGAACAGCGCCATTCGACGCCAGGCGCTGGGACAGGCAGGCGGCTTCCATGCCGATGTTCGCGCCGGCGGGGACTACGATCTCGGCAAACGGCTGCTGCGGCAAGGCACGCGCATACGTTACGAGGTCGAGGCGTCGATCCCGATTGAGTTCCACACGCAGGTAGGGACGTATCTCCGGCAACAGGCGCGCTGGCTCCGGAATGTAGCGATCCACGGCATGCGCTACCGGGCATATAGGGAAGTGGCGGCCTGCCTTTTTACCTCGCTGGTGGGGCTTGCGATGCTCGTCCTGCCGTGCCTTTCGCTGGCGCTGGCGTTATCAGGCTCACCTGTTATCGCCCGGATAACTGCAGCTATCTGGGCACTCGGGTTTTTGCATGGCTTTCTTTCGCGGCTGCGTTACCTGAAAGTTGCCGCTGTGTGGCTGGGCATCCGCTTTCCGAATCGCGTGGCGGCGCGGCTGCCGATGTATTTATTGGTCGATTTTCTTGCGTGGACCATCCCGCTCGGGCAGTATCTGTCGAGACGGGCGCGCGAGCGCTGGTAAGGGATGGGGCGGGTGGGTGATACCCGACGAATCGGCCAGTTTGGGGCGCTTCACATGTCGGGATGGACGTGATTTGGCCAAATGGCGCCTCGGATGAGGATCGACCGAAACCGCGTCGGTGCCATTTCGGCGGAGGCACCTTAGGGGAGCGGCCCGACGTGCTCGACCCGACGGATATCAGCTCCCCTCTTTTGGTGAACTCCGTCGTCCAGTATGCTCTGAGCAACCGGAGGCACCTGTCCGTGGACCCTACCTGGCGGAGCGCGACCGAAACGGGCATAATGGTCGCGGGGCAACTTTGTGGTGACCAGGCCCGCCCGGTGGCAAATGAAGCAAGGAGACGCGGATCAATACCACTTCGACGCCGCCCTCTCGTTCGCAGGCGAGGATCGGAGCCTGGCGAGCCGCCTAGCCAGGCTGCTCAAAGCGAAGGGCTGGCGAGTCTTCTACGACAAGGACCACCGAGCACGCCTCTGGGGAAAACGCTCAGCCGAATACGAAGGAATTTACGGCCCAAGATCACGGTTCGTAATCCCTCTCGTTTCAGAGCACTATGTCCAGAAGGACTGGACGATGTTCGAGTTCGAGTCTGCTAAGCGTGAAGCCCGGCGTCGCACGAGCGAGTTCATCCTTCCAATTCGTATTGACGATACTCGACTCTTCGGCTTGAGCGACGATGTCAACTACCTATCTGTAACTGACACTTCGATTCGAGAAATCGCCGATGAATTTGCCAGAAAATGCGAGCCACTACAACAGAGTGACAAATCGTCGGCCCGGCGGAAAGGACGCGGCGCGCTACCCCGGGCTACCTTGCGATTGCTTTTATCTGGCCGTGCGAGACGCGCCTTCGGACTGATTGCTACCGCGAGCGGGCCTATGAAGATCGCTGATTACAAGCGACTCTTCCCCGACATCGACTGGTCCAGAGAATGCCGACATTTCCGACGTATGGGCCTGATCAAGTACATTGGGCAGCTGGTCATCGTCAAGAAAGGGCTGGATGGACTGTACCAGGATGAGCCCGAGGGCAAGGATTTCAACGATCTGTGGATCGGCGCGCTGTCGCCAGTCCGGGACCACGTCGACACAGCTCTGTTTCCGGCACTGAATTATCTCCGCGCCGGGCGTCTCAACGAACTCATCAACGGGCTCGCAGACATCACTGAAGGGATGAACTTAGGGCGCTGGAACAAGGTCTACCTGACGTTCTGGTCCGCCATGGAGAGGAAGGCATCTGCTGGAAGTATAGGGCAGGAAGAAAGATGCCGACTTTACAATTCGACAGGCATCTGCCTTTCAGGTGCGGGCAGGCATCAAGAAGCGCTCGATCAGTTTGAGAAGCTGCGCGCTTATAGTCGTCAGATTCGAAGCACAAACTGGGTCGGTCAAAGCCTTATCAACGCCGGCGTCGCATACTCGGGACTTAAAGATCGTGAACGGGAGGCTCAAGCCTACCGCAAGGCCATAGAATACGGCCGAAAGAGCGGCGACAATCTGCTTGTATCGCGCGCGCAGGGCAACCTCGCTGGCTTGCTTCGCGAGACAGCGCCAGATGAGGCCCGCCAGCTTCTTACGAGCAGCTTACGAACAAAACTAAGGATCGGGGATGACGTCGGGGCCGTAGTGGCCCGCGTGCAGTTGGCCCAAGTTCAGGCCGTTGCGGGCGACCCCAGAGGAGCGATCCAACACTACGTTGTAGCAAAGGAAGTGGCTGAAAAGCTAGATATACCCGACAAGCTTGCGCTCATTCTGCACGACCTCGGGAGCGCCTACTACGATATCGGGCGACCGCGGATGGCCCTTCGCAACTACAGAAGGGCGTACAGGCTCGCGTCAAGGTGCGGCTACCGAGAAGCGCAGGCCATCGCGGCAATGGGTGAAGGTCGCGTCTGTTTTGAGGCGCACCGCATACGCAGAGTCACTGTCTGCTTTCCGTAATCTCCTTGCGGCGGCACATGATACTAATCATCTCTCCCATAAAATTTGCGCCCTACACGCAATTGGCATGGTGCTGATTCTGCAGCAACGTAAAGCCGAGGGCCTCGGATACCTGCGCCGTGCTCTGAAAACGGCCAGGGTCGCAGCAGATACGGACTGGGTTGTTATGTGCCTGATCGACGCGGCGCGCGTCGTAGTCGAGGGCCGGCCCATAGGCTTCGACTTGCCTAGGCTGAGGAGGGCATCCGTAGCCGAGCAGAGGCGGGGAAACTGGGCCTCTGCCGCAAAGCTTTGGGAGATCTATGCGCATAACAGCGCCGAGGCCAAGGGCAGCGCGACAGTCGTGGAAGACGCTTTTGTCTCGGCACGCAACTGCCTCGAGCGAGCTGCTGGCCGCAAGGCCGAGCTGATTCCGCTCCTCGGCAGATTCTATGCGTGGCTATGGAATGCAGGAAGACATCAGCAAGCGCTGGCGACACTCGAACTCCTGCAATCTGTCGGCCTGACGCTTGGTGATCGGCAGACGGCTATCCGAGCTGAGGACCAGCGGGGAGTATGTCTCCAGCAGCTCGACCGGTACGACGAAGCGGCACGGCTCCACCTCCACGCGGCTCGCGTTGCTCTGAGACTGGGCGACCGAATCCAGCGCTCTGGGTCCCTCAACAACCTTGGGGAAGCCTTGCGCAAACTCAAACGCTTCCCAGAAGCAGTGGCTGCACTGCAGGAGGCGGAAACCACCGCGATAGCAGAAGGTGATCAAGAAGGAGCAGTCACGGCCGCTGGGAACAAAGCATTATTGCTTATCGAAATGGGCGATCTGTCGGCTGCGGAGCGGGTGCTACGTAGGAGCCGAGATCGGGCCAGTCGGCACAAGCTTTGGACCCAGTATGTCACTATACTTGGCCGATTAGCCGATCTGAGCTGGGAGCGCGGAAGGCTTGCCGTTGCAGAGGAGCGCTACCGCATCGCAATCCGGGAAGCAAGAGAGCGTCGACAAATGACGGTGCTACCCGGAATCGCACTGAATTTTTCGCGGGTGCTGCTGCTTCGGGGCAGGGCGCAGGTAGCGCCTCGCGAGTTGAAAAGACATGAAGCCAGCTTCTCTGGCACCCGAGACAAGTACCTCTTTCATTACACGCTGGGTGAGATATATCAGGAGATTGGGGACAATGCGTCGGCAGAACGGCACCTTAACGCGAGTCGATCGTCGGCTGAGGCCGCCGGAGACTCAGATTACGTTGCAATATGCTGTTCGAGGCTGGCAGAGATTCACGAAGCCAGGAAAAACTTCCGCCTCTCTGAGCGTGACCTTCGAGTCGCGCTCTTACGCGAGCCCGACCCAGAGCTACGTGCAATTCTGTTGATCCAACTGCTGCGAGTGCAGCTTGTCGCACGATCACCAAGACGAGCTGAGAAGACCTTCGCTGAGGCTCGGGACATAGCGGTCAGGAACAATTTGCATGTCGTCTATTTGGAGATCCATCTGATGATCTCCGACCACTATTGGCGCGGGAGCAGGGCTAGCAAACTCAACGCCATGAAGGGATACGCGGTTGCTCTGCTCAAGAGCGTCGAGGCGGGTGCCGAGGCCTATGGGGACGTCTTTGGCCACATTCTGTTGTACCTAATTAAGCCGCAGGTGGCTCCATCCCACGCCTTGCTGTTGTCGCTGATTGGAGAACTGGAAGCGTGGCTTCTGAAGGAGGTACCTGGGAGTCCGGACCCCTTCGGTTTTTAACTTGGCCTTTCAGGGTCGTCGACAGGCTGACACCGTTTGTCGCTCAGCCCAAACGCCTCGTCGCGGAACTCCAACATCTTATGGCCACGCAAGCGCTTCTCCCGCCCAGTACTTCAGGCGATTCGTCGACGGGTGCCGCCAGGGTGCCTCTGCCACCAGAATAGCCGCCTCGATTACCCCAGGGGCAGGATAAGGCGGGCGATGCCCCCTCCGGACGCTCCGCGTGCCGTGTGCGATGATCTCTAATTGATCCAAACGCGGTCAGCTTGACCGGAGGATGCGTGGCATCAGCCAATGACGCGAAATCCCGATGGGGCACGTGGCAGGCGACCCTCTGGTCGCTCGCCGGTCTGGTGGCCGGTGTCGCAGTTGGACGCGCACTGGGGTCGGCGGCCGGCACGCGCACGGGTCCCGTCCTGGGCACCCTGAGCGTTATCGGCACGCTCTGGGTAAATGCGCTGCGCATGGTGGCCCTGCCTTTGGCGATCGGCAACACGGTTTGCGCGATGGTTCGCGAGCGGACCGCCCGGACAGCCGGTCGCATGGGCGGCGCCGTGGCGATTTACGTGACTCTGCTGCTGCTGGGCGCGACGATCGTATTGCTGGTCGTGCCGCCGATCTTGCGCGCCACACCGGTGGACCGTACGGCGGTTGCCGCGCTGAGCCAGACCGCCTCAGCGCAGGCGCGGAAACTCGCCGGCGAGACGAGCGCGGCGCCCGGGATCGGAGACATGCTTGTCGGCCTGGTCCCGCGGAACCTGATGCAATCCGCGGTCAATGAAGAGTTCCTGCGGCTCCTCGTTTTCGCCATCCTGTTCGGGCTGGCGCTCCGCCAAGTGAGTCCGGAGCGAGGCGGCACGGTCATCCGGTTTGTGGAAGGCTTTACCGAGGCCATGATGGTCCTGGTTCGTTGGATCATCTGGTGCTCGCCGGTCGCCATGTTCGCTCTGGCGGCAACTTTCGCCGCAAGTTCCGGCGCCCGTATCGTGGGGATTCTCGGCCAGTTCATTCTGCTGGAATGCAGCCTCTTGCTGGCGTTTGTGCTGCTTCTGTACCCGCTGACGAGGCTGGCCGGCGGCTTGCCTTTGCGGACATTCGCGAGTGCCGCTCTCGGTCCCCAGATGGTCGCCGTGAGCACTCGGTCCTCTCTGGCCGCTCTTCCGGCGCTGCTGGCGGCCGGCGAGAAAATGCTGCCCTCCAACCCGGAGACGGCGCGCGTCGTCTTACCGCTGGCCGTGGGCATATTCAAGGTGAATCGGACCACCAGCGCGCTCTGCCGGCTGCTGGTGATTTTGCATTTCTGGTCGGTTCCGGCGCACCCATCGCAGATCTATGCATTTCTGTTGACGGTGATGCTCCTCAGTTTCTCCGAGCTGGGACTGCCCGGTGGCACGCAGCTCCGCACCCTGCCTGCTTATCTGGCCGCCGGCTGTCCCATCGAAGCCGTTATCCTGCTCGAAGTGATCGAGCCGTTCTCGGATATCTGTAAGACACTCTTGAATGTCACAGGCGACCTGTCGGTGGCCGCCATAGTGACCCGATGGTCGGGACGACCCGTACGCGAACAGGCTATGGTTGCGGCCGGATCGCCTGTGTCATGACGCTCGCCGGCAGCCGTTTTCTGCTCCGCGCGGCGCGCGTCGACCGGAGTCTGCTGATCCGCTTTGAACTGGCTTCACTGGCTCGCTCCGGCCTCTCCATGGCGATCCTGGTGCTCATGCAGCAGTTCCTCGCCGGAGTGCTCGCGGGGCAGGGCGGCCTCGCTGGTTACCTCGCGGTGCGGATGGGTCGAACCCCGGCGCTGTACGCAGTTGCAGGTCTGCTGTTCGCCTGTTATCTCGCATCGAGCGCCCTCACTTACGAGGGACAGATGGTCGAACAGCGCATCATACGCGCCTTCGAGCTGGGTCTGCTAGACCGGCTCGTGCGTCACCTGCTGACCTTGTCTGTCGGCTTCTTCGAGCGGCAGAGCCACGGCGATCTCATACAGGCCATTCGTCTGGACGTCACCAAGGCCCGGAATGCGGCGGCCGCCTGCGTGCGCATCGGACTGGAGGCCGCTTTGGCAGTGGGCTACATGGGCGGCGCGCTATGGATCAGTCCGAAGCTGTCCGCCATTGTCTTCCTGGTGATGCCGGTGGTAGTGGCGCCGGTCCTGCTGTTCGCCCGGCGCGCGATGCAAAAGTCCTTCACCATCCGGCGCGGCGCTTCGGCGCTGTACGATTCGGTGCTTCAGATTCTCCGCGGCATTCGCGTGATCAAGGTCTTTGGGGGCGAGGAAACCGAACGCGCGCGCATCGAGCGGCAGGCCCGCGGCTACTTCGCAGCCTGTATCGAGATCGCCCGGGCCGAGTCGCTGGGCCGCATGCTCCTGGAATCGGTGGCCGGTTTGAGCATCGTGCTGGTGGTGATTGTGGGTGGATTCCAGGTGCTGCACGGCCGGCTGAGCTGGCCCTCGCTGCTGGCTTTTCTGATGGCGGTGCGGTCCCTGCATTCTCCCGTCCAGAACGTGAACGCGGCTTTCATGGAATTCCAGAGCAACGCCGCTTCGGTGGATCGCATCGCTTCGCTGCTCGCGGAGCGGCCGGAGATTGCCGATGCGCCGGGCGCTCTCCCCGGAAACCGCGGCCCGCGGTGCATTCGTTTCGAAAACGTCAGCTTCCGATACGGCGAGGGGCCGACGCTTCAAAACATCTCGCTGGAAGTCCGCGCCGGAGAGACGCTCGGCATCGCGGGGCCGTCCGGGGCGGGAAAGACGACTTTGCTCAGCCTGGTGGCGCGCTTCTTCGATCCCCAGGACGGCCGCATCACGTGGGACGGCAACGATCTGCGGCAACTCCATTTGGCCGAGCTCCACGGCAGCATCGGGCTGGTGCCGCAATCGCCTTTTCTGTTTTCGGGTACAGTGGCGGAAAACATACGGGCGGGGCGGCCCGCCGCCTCAGACCGGGAGGTCGTCGACGCCGCCCGCGCCGCCGAGATTCACGATGAAATCGCGGGACTGTCTGAGGCCTACGAAACCAGGATCGGACCGGGGGGCCGCGCGCTCTCCGAAGGGCAGGCGCAACGCATCAACGTAGCGCGCGCCTTGCTCAAGAATGCACCCGTCCTGCTGCTCGACGAGGCCACGTCCAGCCTGGACTCGCTCTCCGAATCGAAGCTGCAGCGGGCCGTGGATGCCGCCGTCCGCGGCCGCACTACCTTCGTGGTGGCGCACCGGCTTTCCACGCTGCGGCACGCCACCCGCATACTGGTTCTGCAGGGTGGCCAGTGCGTGGGGCTGGGCACGCACTCCGAACTGATTTCAGTGTGCCCGCTCTACGCCGATATGTGGCACGCCCAGCAAAGCCGTGCGGCCATCCACGCGGAGGCCGGATGATCTACTTCGCGGTCGATGAGCCGCGAATCCATCTATTGGCCCACTATCTCGCCGGCGAGTGGGGGCGCCCGCTCCGCGACCGCATGCGCCAGATCACCTACCCGGAGTTGTTCCGCACACGCTCGCTGCCACGGGGAGCCTGGATTTTTACAGCGCTCGACGCCTTGACACACGCCGAACTGCAAATGGTCCACCACATACAGTGCGCTGCGCGGGACGCCGGGCTGCCCGTGTTCAATCCGGCCCGCGAGGCGATGCACCGGTACGAACTGCTGCAACTCCTCGACGAGTCCGGCCGCAACGAGTTTCGCGCACACCGCGCCGATGGACCGCTCGAATCCGTCCGGTTTCCGGTGTTCGTCCGGGTAGCCGATCAACACGATGGAAGTCTCACGCCGCTGCTGCACGATCGGGCCGCGCTTCGGCGGGCGATGGCATATCTCTGGATGCGTGGACTGGCGCGCCGTCAACTATTGGTGGTGGAATTCTGCGAGACGGCTGGTGCGGATGGCTTGTATCGCAAATACTCCATCTTTCGGATCGGCGACGCCTGCGTGCCCCGCTATCTGCACATCGGCCGGCACTGGATGACAAAGAACGACACTCGCAGCGCCGATGAGAGTTGGATTCTCGAGGAAATGGCCTACGTGCGCGAGAATCCGCACGCCGCCTGGGCACGCGAGGTATTCGAAATGGCGCACATCGAGTATGGGCGCCTCGACTACGGCCTGCGCGGCGGCCGCCCGCAAGCCTGGGAGATCAACCTCACTCCGGTGCTTGCCGGCAACCCCGATCGGCCGGCCGAGACACCCGAAAAGCAGCGAATTCGCAAGCTGATGCTTCCCGCCAAGGATCACGCCCACGCCGCCATCCGGGACGCTTTCCAGCGGATCGATCCCGGTCCGTTCCCTGGCGATGACATTCGTGTCGAATTCCCCGTCGGTCTCGAGGAGGAGGCCCGGCGGGAAAGGCGGGCTATCCAGTCACTCGAACGGCGTCAACAAAGGATTGCGCGGATCGCTGCGGCTCCCGGCATGCGGGTGGTAGGCCCTATGTTGCGGCGAACGTTCGGAGGGTGAGCATGGTGGGGCAGGCGCTTTCGCCTGCCAATGGCGAGCTTCAGTTCGCTGTCATGGCGTGTTCCAGCATCACTACAGCAACGGAAGCCGCTGCTGAGCGGGAGGCGCGGGAGGCTTCTCCTCCAGCTCGCGGCGCTGATGGCGCAACATCGCGGCGAGCAGTTGCCACGTGGGGCCGGGAGTGTCGCGCCAGGGCGCCGGCACCGCAATCATGCAATAGGCGCGCGTATTGGGATCGTAGCTGAAGAAGCCCGCGTGACGGCCGATCAGGCGCTTCCATTCCGCACATGTCGCCCAGCCCGCTTCGATGAGCCCGCACTCGGCGGGAATCTCAGTGACCTCGAACAGCCCAGCCGGCGCCACGAAGTAGAACTCGTTCGAGTAGCGCATGCCGATCCGGCGCTTGAGAGGGTGTCTCAGCTCGGTCAGAAAGTCGGCGCGCGAGATCTTAACTTCATAGCAGACGCGCTTCATGGCGGTATGCGGCAGGGAGTTGAGCGCGAATGCGTCGAGGCGCTGCGCGTTGCCGTTCCGCCGGCCCGTCCCAACGCGCAATTCCCGCAGGACGAGCCACTCGGAACGTCGCGCATGCAGGGAGCGCTCGACAATATCGAACAGCGCCGTGGATTCGAGCGTGGGTCCGGGCGCGTCCTGGTTGCGTGGCGGCGAGGGTTCCAGAACTGGGGCGGGGCCGGTCATTCCGGGATTATGGCACAGCGCAACGCTCAGTGTCCGAGAGGGCCGGAGCTATGCGAGGATGGTCCTCATGGATCATCCAACCCACACCCACAGCCGCCGCGCCTTTCTGGGGAGTGCCGGGCTGTTCCTTGCCGCGAGCCGCGGCCTCGGCGCCAGCAGTCTGTTCGTGACCGCCGAGACCAACGCCGGCAAAGTGCAAGGCATGCTCCTCGGCGGAATCAACACCTTCAAGGGCATTCCTTATGGTGCGTCGACCGCCGGTCCCAATCGCTTCCTGCCGCCGAAGAAACCCGTGCCGTGGAAGGGCGTGCGCGATGCGTTCGAGTTTGGCCCGGTCTCGCCGCAGGTGTTGGCCGATACCCGCAGCGACTACGTGCAACTGATCGACTGGGATTCGCAGCCCGGCGGCATGGGCGAAGACTGCCTGATGCTCAACGTCTGGACGCCGGGGCTGCGGGACGGCGGCAAGCGTCCGGTGCTGGTCTCGATCCATGGCGGCGGCTACGCCACCGGCTCGGGCGGGGCCATGGGCTATGATGGCGATCCGCTGGCCCGTTTTGGCAACGTGGTAGTGGTCACCATGAATCACCGGCTTGCGTCGTTCGGCTATCTGGATCTCGGTGCGCTAGGGGCTCCGCCGGAATTTGCGCAGGCGGGCGTCGCGGGGATGATGGACCTGGCGGCCTCTCTCGAATGGGTCCACGACAATATCGAGAACTTCGGCGGCGATCCGAAGACGGTCATGATTTTCGGCCAGTCGGGCGGCGGCGCCAAGACGAGCGCTTTAATGGCGATGCCGTCCGCCAAGGGGCTCTTCCATCGTGCGGCCGTGCAGAGCGGTTCCCAGCTCAAGATGATGAGCCGCGAGACAGCCGGCGAGCGCGCCGGGAAGATGCTGAAGCACCTGGGCCTCGACAAGACCAAAATCGCCGATTTGCAGAAGCTTCCGTGGGAGCAGATCCTGGATGCGCAGGTAGCCGTGGCCGGCACCGGGCTGGCCAACGGATTCGCGCCCGTGGCGGATGGCACAGTCATTCCGCGGAATCCGTTCGATCCAACTGCGCCGGAGGTATCCGCCGATGTGCCGATGATCGTCAGTACGGCGCTCGATGAGGCCGCCCTGCTGCTGACCAACTTCAACCTCGACGAAGCGGGTCTCCAGGCGGTGGCGAAGAGTACGTTTGGCGCGAACGCCGGCCGCGTGTTAGCTTTGTATCGCAAAGCCTACCCGGATGCCTCGCCCTACCTGATTCAGGTGCGCGCCATGACCGACCGCGGGTTCCGCGCCGAGGCCTACAAGCAGGCCGAGCGCAAGGCGGCGCTGGGGAAGGCGCCCGCTTACATGTATCTCTTCACGTGGCCCTCGCCGGGTTTCGGCGGGAAGTTCGGCGCCGTGCACGGCACCGATGTTCCGCTGGTGTTTCATGCCTACCGCGGCTCTATTTGCGGCGGCAGCGCCGAGGCACACGCGCTCGCCGATCAAATGGCGGCTGCTTGGGTGGCATTCGCCAAGACCGGCAATCCAAACGATAAGGCACTTCCGGACTGGCCGCCATACAACGCCCAGACGCGTTCCACCATGATCTTCGGCAAGCAAACGCGTGTCGAAAACGATCCGGCGCGCGAATTGCGGCTGCTATGGGAAGAATTGGGGACGTCCAGCGGTCCGGCGTGAGGATCACGCGTGTCGCCGGATCACACGACCCAATAATTCTTCGAGAAGCGGTGCCGACGGATACGGGTGTCCTTTATAGTGCCGGAAGCCCTCGGCGAATTCTACACCAGCGCGGAACCCCGCTTCCCGTGTCCAGCGCTCCATCGCAAGCAGGTAATCGTCGATGCCATGCTGTGCGAGGAGCCACTCGCGCTGGCTGGCGTGCTCGGCAAGCATGGCCCGCTTGGTTTCAAACTGCGGCCCGATATCAACATAGAAGTCCGCCAATACAGGCCGATTCTCCCGGTCCACACCGCCGAGCGGATCCATGAAATAGAGATGCGGAATCGCGGCGAGGGGTGGCGCGGGCGATGGCGCCGATGTCGCGTAATTTGGAGCGGGCGCGCCGAAGCAGGCGTCCCGGACCAGAGCGCTGGTGGCTTCGTGATCGCACATGTAATCCTCCGGCGAGGCGGTCAGCACCACGTCGGGCCGCATCTCTCGGAGCACCTCTGCGACCCTTCTGCGAGACGCGTCATCGTTGAAGAGGGCCAAATCGCGGAACTCGGCGCAGCGATATTCGGCGCCAATGCGCCGCGCGGAGGCCGCCGCCTCGTGGCGCCGTATAGCCGCGATCTCTTCGGGCGCGCGGTCGCGCGAGCCGCAATCTCCCGGCGTCATGCTGACAATCACCACCCGGTGCCCGGCAGCCGATAGCTGGGCCAAAGTGCCCGCCGCCAGGATCTCTACATCGTCCGGGTGGGCGTGTAGGGCCAAAATGGTCTTGTTCATCGGATGCCTTCCAGTCTAACGCCCGAAGTTGCGTGGATGTGTGGCAAGCGCGTCCGTCAAGTGCGACTATGAAGAAGAAGTAAGCGAGCTTCTGAATCATGGATGCGCTGGCAATTCACCGGCTGCATTTCGCTTTCACCGTCACTTTCCACTATCTCTTTCCCCAATTGACCATGGGCCTGGCACTGCTGCTGGTGGTGCTGAAGACTATGGCGCTACGCACCGGCGACGAGCACTACCATCGCGCGGCGCGGTTTTGGGCGCGGATTTTCGCCATCAACTTCGCTATGGGCGTGGTGACCGGCATTCCGATGGAGTTCCAGTTCGGCACCAACTGGGCGCGCTTTTCCAAATCGGCCGGCGGTGTGATCGGGCAGACGCTGGCCATGGAAGGCGTGTTTTCCTTTTTCCTGGAGTCGAGTTTCCTGGGCCTGTTCCTGTTCGGTGAAAAAAAGCTGGGACCCAGGGGGCATTGGGTCGCGGGCTTTCTGGTTTTCCTGGGATCGTGGCTTTCCGGATTCTTCATCGTGGCGACGGACGCCTGGATGCAGCATCCGGTGGGCTACGTGCTAGGACCACGCGGCGAGATCCTGCTATCGAGCTTTTGGGCGCTGCTGCTGAACCCGTGGCTGCTGTGGCAGTATCTGCATAACATGATAGGCGCGGTGGTGACGGGCGCATTCGCGATGGCGGCGGTGGGCGCATTCTACCTGTTGGTGAAACGGGATGAGCCGTACGGGCGGACGTTCGTCCGGGTCGGCGTGATCGCGGGCATCGCGTCGACGGTCCTGATGTTGTTTCCGACCGGCGACGGGCAAGGCAAGAACATCGCTTTCCATCAGCCAGCCACGCTGGCCGCCATGGAAGGGCTGTTCGAAAGCGAGGAAGGCGCGCCGCTGGCCCTCATCGGACAGCCCGACGTGGAGAACCGCCGTCTCGACAATCCGCTGCAGATCCCACGCGCGCTGAGCTTTCTCACCTATCAGCGCTGGGGGGCGGAAGTCAAGGGACTCGACGCCTTTCCGCAAGATCAATGGCCTGACAACATCCCGCTGCTCTATTTCAGCTATCACATCATGGTGGGGCTGGGGACTATTTTCATAGCGGTGATGGCGCTGGCCGCGATCGAGCTGTGGCGCGGCCGGCTATTTGCGCGACGCAAGCTGCTGTGGCTGCTGATGCTGTCTGCGCCGTTTCCATACATCGCCAACACGGCGGGATGGATCACGGCGGAGGCCGGGCGGCAGCCGTGGCTCATCTATGGACTGATGCGTACGACTGCAGGCGTGTCGCCGCATGTCTCCGCGGGCAACGCGCTGTTCACGTTGATAGGTTTCATGGGCATGTATGCGGTGTTGGCCATACTGTTCCTGCTGCTGGTGTATCAGGAGATCGAACACGGACCGGAGGCGGCGTGATGGAAACGATCTGGTTCCTGCTGGTGGCGGTGATGATCGCCATGTACGTGGTGCTGGACGGATTCGACCTGGGCGCCGGTATCATACAGCTTCTGGTGGCGCGCACGGATCGCGAGCGGCGCCAGGTGCTGCGCTCGATCGGTCCGGTTTGGGATGGCAATGAAGTGTGGCTGCTGGCGGGTGGCGGCACGCTCTACTTCGCGTTTCCGGCGCTGTACGCATCCAGCTTCAGCGGCTTCTATCTGCCGCTGATGATGGTGCTGTGGCTACTGATCCTGCGCGGCATCTCGATCGAATTTCGGAATCACATCGACAGCCTGGTGTGGAAGCCGTTCTGGGACGTGGTGTTCGGCGGAGCGAGCGCGCTGCTGGCCATCTTCTTCGGCGCGGCGCTGGGCAACGTGGTGCGTGGCGTACCGCTCGATCAGGCCAACGAATTCTTCTTGCCCCTGTGGACTAATTTCCTCCCCGGCCGCGAGGTGGGCATTCTGGACTGGTACACGGTGCTGGTGGCGGTCGCGGCGTTTGCCACGCTGACGGTGCATGGCGCGCTGTGGGTGGCGTTGAAGACGGCTGGCGAGTTGGAACAACGCGCGCGCAAAGTGGCGCGGGCGGGCTGGTGGGGATTGCTGGCGCTCACCGTGGCGATCACGTGGTGCAGTTTCGCGATCCAGCCGCGGCTCAGCCAGAGCTTCGGCGCGCGGCCCTGGGGCTACGTGTTTCCGGCGTTGGCCGTAGCCGGGTTGATTGGGATGCGTGCGATGCACAGCCGGGGTGTCCCGCCGTTCTTATGCTCGTCGCTGTACATCGTCGGCATGCTGACCAGCGCGGCATTCGGGCTGTATCCATATGTGTTGCCTTCGAACATGGACCCACAGCTTGGTCTGACGGTCTACAACGCGGCCGCCGCGCCGTACGGATTGAAGGTGGGCCTCGCCTGGTTCATACCGGGAATGCTGCTCGCCGCGGGTTACTTCGTGTACACGTATCGGAGCTTTGCGGGGAAGGTGGCCCTGGAGGACGAGGGCTACTGAGGGCTCGCGTGGCGCATGCTTTAGCGTGCTGGGCGAGCTCCAACTCGCCCAATTCCGACCGCAGGCTGAAGCCGACGGCAGCACGCTGAAGCGTGCGCCACAGCAGATACTGTTGTATATGCTAAAGACAATCCTTACGCTGTGCGGGATGGCCGCCGGCATAAACGCTCAGCACACGCCGGTCGTGCTCGTGTCCGTCGATGGACTCCGGCCGGATTACGTATTGCAAGCCGACCGCTACGATCTGAAGATCCCCTATCTTCGCCGGATGCTCACGGAGGGCGCTTATGCCACGGGCGTTCACGGCGTGCTTCCAACCGTGACCTATCCCAGCCACGCCACGCTGGTGACCGGAGTCTCGCCCGCGCGGCACGGAATCTGCGCCAACAACACGTTCGACCCGGAGGGCCGCAATTATGAGGGTTGGTATTGGTACGCAGCCGACCTACGGGTTCCAACACTGTGGGATGCAGCCGGAAAAGCCGGGCTGACCACCGCCAACATGCAGTGGCCGGTCACCGCGGGCGCCGCCATCGACTTCAACGTTCCGCAGTATTGGCGCGCTGGCACAGCGGACGATCACAAGCTTCTGCGGCTGCTCTCTACGCCTGGCCTGCTGCAGCTTCTGGAGAGCGACACGGAGCCGCTTCCCGATGGCGCGGATGAGAGCATCGATGGCGACCGGCGCCGCGCCGGAGCAGCCGTGCGCCTGCTGGAGTTGAAGCGGCCGGGCTTCATGACCGTATACCTGGCGTCGCTCGATCATATCGAGCACGAGCGCGGCCCCTTCAGTCCGGAAGCGAATGCCACGCTCGAACAGATCGATGCCTTGATCGGAATGCTGCGCTCCGCGACCGGTGCACAGACGGTGGTCAGCGTCGTCTCGGATCATGGATTCCTGAAGGTGGATAAGGACGTTGATCTGCTGACAGCGTTCCGGCAACGCGGCCTGCTCGACGTTGATGAGGCGGGGCACGTGAAGTCCTGGCAGGCGACCGCCTGGTTTGCAGGCGCGACTGCTTTCATCCGCATCAATCCCCAAGCCCCTTCCGGCGCCAAGGAGCGCGTCGCCGGCTTTTTGGACGAGCTTCTGAAAGACGCCAACTCCGGTGTGGCGCGCGTGCTTACCGGCGATGAAGTCAAACGACTGGGGGGCTGCCCCGAAGCGGTATCTCTGGTTGAGCTGAAGCCCGGATTCATGTTTGGCTCGGAGACCGTAGGGCCGCTCGTCAGGGATTCCACGCTGCGCGGGATGCACGGTTACCTCGCGGATAGAAGCGAAATGAACTCCACCTTCCTGATTGCCGGACCCGGGGTTCCTGCCGGCCGCTCGCTCGGCGAGATCGATATGCGAGATATCGCTCCGACGCTCGCGGGAATCCTGGGCATTCGCCTGCGAGAAGCGGAAGGGCACGATGTGCTGGCCCGCGAGGAGCGTTCCGGCCCCGCGCGGTAAAAAATCGCGGATCGCAGGCGGCACCGCCTGCGCCACCAAAACAGATCTGTGCTTGCAGGGGTGGGGCAGGCGCTTTCGCCTGCCAACTGATCGCGTGGAGCAATTTCTCCTGCTTGAGCGCAGCCCTGCAAGCCGATACCATAACTGTCGAACGAGGACTTATGCCTACCGAGAAAAACACTCGCCGCACATTTATCGCCACGTCCGTCGCCGCTGCTACCGGCGCCGCCCTCTCCGCGCGAGCTCAGAACGCTTCGCACTCCGCCGGAGATGCCGTGCGGCTCGGAATCGTCGGCGCGGGTATACGCGGCCTAGAGCTGATGCAGGCCGCTCTCGATGCCGGGGGCCGGATCGTGGCCGTATGCGATCTCTACGATGGCCACTTCCGCCGCGCGCAGGAGATTCAGCTGAATACGCCGACCACCCGCGACTACCGCGAAATCGTCAACCGCCGCGACATCGATGCCGTGATCGTGGCCACCTCCGATCACTGGCACGCGCCGGTCGCGCTCGCGGCCATGCGGGCCGGCAAAGATGTTTACTGCGAGAAACCCATGACGCATACGATTCCAGAGGCGCTGGAGATGGTGCGTGTCTCACGCGAAACCGCCCGCCTGGTCCAGGTCGGCAGCCAGAGCCTGAGCATGGAGTCTACGCAAAAGGGCAAGCAGTGGTTCGAGTCCGGCGAGATCGGACACGTGTTCATGGTCGAGTGCTCGATCTTTCGTCCCAGCGCCATTGGCGCGTGGCGTTATCCCGTGCCGCCGGACGCCTCGCCGCAGACTGTCGATTGGGAACGCTTCCTCGGCAATGCCCCCAAGCGCCCCTTCGATGCGCGCCGGTTCTTCCAGTTCCGCAACTGGTGGGACTACGGTACGGGCATCGCCGGCGATGAGTATGTCCATCTGCTCTCCCGCGTGCACTACGTTATGGGCGTGCAGTTTCCTCTGACCGCGGTGGCGAATGGCGGCATCTATAAGTGGGAAGGCGACCGGGATGTTCCCGATATCCACAACACGCTGTACGATTACGGCAAGTTCCAGGTGCAGGTGAGCGCCAACCTGGTTTCCAATTGGGAAGGCGGTGAGATCGTTCGTTTCATGGGAGACAAAGGCACCATCGAGCTTACCGAAGAGGGCGCCCGCCTCCTGCCATACACTCCCGTGGAGGATTACGGCTATCCGCTGGAGAGCTGGCCGAAGGACACCAAAGACCGCTTCATCGCCGAGCACAAGAACGATCCGCTCGCTGACATCGGCACCGCGCGGCAGCAGCCCAAACGACAACCGGTAGTCTTCGCGCAGCAGCGAGAGGGAACCGAAGACCACTTCAAGAATCTGTTTGAGTGCGTACGCAGCCGCCACCAGCCGGTCGAAAATGTCGAGTTTGGCTGCGGCACCGCGGTAGCCTGCCACATGGCCAATGCGTCTTATCGCGAAGGGGGGAAACGCGTGGCATGGGATCGTGAGACCCAGAAGCTGTCCGTCAAGACTTAGGCGCCGCTCCCTCACGGTCGCAGCTCTGAATCGGCCCGGCCCCGAAGTTTGGCCATTTCGTGGCGCGCGCTTTAGCGGCGCCGACAAGAGTGTCGGTGCGGAAGGCATCAGTGCCTGTCGCCACGCCAAGAATTATCGAACCCCTCCCGGCATTCGTGCGTAGTTAATCGAGTAAGCCGGAGGGATTCGATGGGAACGTTGCTTAGAGATATTCGCCATGCCGCGCGCATGCTCATCCGCCAGCCTGGATTCGCCGCCGCCACTATCGCCGTCCTGGCGCTCGGCATCGGAGCCAACGCCGCGATTTTCAGCCTGGTGAATGCGTTCTTGCTGAAGCCCCTGGTGATCGACCATCCGGAAGAACTGGCGGGCGTCTACAGCCGCGATACCACCAAGCCAGACACCTATCGCGGCTTCTCCTATCCAAATTATCTCGATCTGCGCGAGAACAACCCCGTCTTCAGCAGCTTGATGGCGCATAACCTCGCCATGGTCGGCCTGCGCGAGGGCGACACGACCAAGCGCGCGTTCGCCGACATCGTCTCGTCGAATTTCTTCGATACGTTCGGCGTCAACCTCTTTCGCGGGCGCACGTTTACGCGCGAAGAGGAGCGGCCCGGCGCCGGCATCGCAGTGGCGATCGTCAGCTATCCGTTGTGGCAAAAATCCGGCGCCGATCCGGCCCTGCTGGGTAAGCAGATCCGCATTAACGGCCGCTTCTACACGGTCGTGGGCATCGCCCCGAGAGGGTTCACCGGAACCACGGCGTTGATCAGCCCGACGCTGTTTCTGCCGCTCGGCGTGTACGAAGCGGTGAACAACGATTTCAGCGGACGATCGAGGCCGCTTGCCGCGCGCGATACCTACGACCTCATCGTGGTGGGGCGTCTGCGGCATGGCGCGACCCCGCAATCCGCCGACTCACAACTCGCGGTTATCGCTTCGCGGCTGGAGCGCGCTTACCCGGCCGAGAATAAGAACCAGACCTTCGTCGCGCGGCCTCTCTCGCGCATGAGCATCTCCACGAGCCCCACCACCGATAGCGCGTTGCTGATTCCCTCGATGCTGCTGCTGGCGGCCGCCGGAGTGGTGCTGATCATCGCGTCGCTAAACGTCGCCAACATGATCCTGGCGCGCGGCGCGGCGCGGCGTAAGGAAATCGCGGTGCGCCTGGCCCTGGGCGGCGACCGGCTGCGAATTCTCCGGCAGCTTGTCACCGAAGGCTTGCTGCTCGCGCTGGCCGGTGGCGCCGCGGGGCTGGCCGTGGCTTACTGGGGCACCACCGCGCTGGTCGCGTCGCTCGCGGTTTTGTCGCCCATCGACCTGGTGTATTCGGGCGGCCCGGATCCGCGCGTCCTGCTGGCGACGCTGGGGTTCTGCGGCTTCAGCACGCTTCTGTTCAGCCTGGGCCCGGCGTGGAGCCAGTGCCGGCCCGACATCGTTTCCGGCCTGAAGCAAGGCGAATACGAGGAGTCGGATCGCGGCAAGCCTCGCCGTCTGTTCTCGCGGCGAAACATGCTGGTGATGAGCCAGCTTTCGCTTTCGCTGGTGCTGCTGACCGCGGCCGGCCTGTTCGTGCGGAGTTCGCTGCGCGTGGCGCAAGTCGAGCCGGGGTTTCGCATGGACGACGGGGTGATCGCCGAAGTGGACCCCAGCCTGGCTGGCTACAATGAGACGCGCGGCCGCCAGATCTACGCCGCCCTGCTCGATCGGCTGCGCGCCGTCCCCGGAGTGCAGTCCGCCAGCGTGGCTGCGACGGTTCCGTTCGGCATGATTTCACTCGGCCGCAGCATCCAAAAGGATGCAGATTCGCGGACGCCAGTCGCGGTCCGTTACAACATCGTCGGCGAGGATTATTTTAAGACGCTCGGGATTCCGATTCTGCGCGGCCGGTCTTTCCTGGCGGCCGACTCTAGTGCGACGAGGCAGGTGGCCGTGCTCGATAAACCGGCGGCGGAGAAGCTATGGCCGAAGGGCGACGCTGTCGGCAAAAACATTCGAATGCTCCACGAAGGCTCGACCAATCAGGCGGAGGAACTGGAGGTGGTGGGTGTCGTCGGAGCGATTCAGGAGAACATCGTCGGCGCCGACGGGCCACAACCTCACGTCTACGTGGCCTTCGGACAACATTACCAGGCGGACATGAACATTCATCTGCGGGCGGCGACGTCCGGACCGCAGGCGCAGGCCGCGCTGCTCGAAAGCGTGCGGCGGGAGATCCGTGGCGTAGACGAACGGCTGCCGTTGATCGCGCTCAAAACCCTGCGCGGCCACCTCGAATCCAGTTTCGATCTCTGGATCGTAAAAACCGGCGCACGAATGTTCGGCGTCTTCGGCGCAGTGGCGCTCCTGGTGGCCATGGTCGGGCTCTATGGAGTGCGTGCTTATACGGTGGCGCGCCGCACGCGCGAGATCGGCATTCGCATGGCGTTGGGCGCCGGCTCCGGCGCCGCGCTCCGCATGGTTCTGCGGGAAGGACTGGTGCTGACGGCCATCAGCACGGGAATCGGCCTTTTGCTGTCGCTGGGAGTTGGGAAAATTCTGGCGAGCCTGCTCTATGGCGTTAGTGGAGTGGATCCGGCGGTGTTCCTGACGGCGCCGGTATTGTTGGGTGCGGTCTCGATTGTGGCTTGCTACGTTCCCGCGCGCCGGGCCGCCCGCGTCGACCCGATGGTGGCCCTGCGCCACGAATAGCGGCGCCGAGTCGCCGTGTCGCCGCGTCCCCCCAGCGTCCGTCCGCGGACCAGTGAGTCCCAAAAGCGGACGGCTGTCTGTCGGCGCAACTGGCCCGCACGCCGATTTTGCAACAGATACGCGCTGCGGCCGTTGGCCGGAAGCGTGCTCTCCCTAACATATGTTTCACGACCTTCGGTATGCGTTGCGTACCCTGCGGCAGAGCCCAGGGTTCGCCCTGGTAGCCATCATTTCGCTCGCCTTGGGAATCGGCGCCAACTCCGCCATGTTCAGCTTGGCGAACGCCATTCTGCTGGGGCCCTTGCCCGTGCCGCATGCTTCCGAGATCATCGTGGTCCAGTCGCAATTGAAGGGCGAAACCATCGGCGGGGTCCTCCAGTATTCCGGGCTGTCCTATCTGGATTTCAAAGACCTCCGTGAGCGGAACAAATCCTTTGCGGGTCTGGAGGCTTCCCAATATTCCCAGTTCGGATTCGCAACCGAAAAGAACGCGCTGCCGCAGATGAAATTTGGCGAGCTGGTGAGCGGCGATTTCTTCACCGTTCTGGATGTGCCACCCGAATTGGGGCGGGCTTTCCGGCCTGACGAAGACAGCGTGCCGGGCCGCGACGCGGTAGTCGTCCTCGGCCACGAGTTGTGGCGCACGGATTTTTCCTCCGATCCCAACGTCATCGGAAGAACTATCTTCCTGAACAACGTCCCCTTTACCGTGATCGGAGTGGCGCAGGAGCCCTTTACCGGCTCGAATAAGCTGATTCGTTCCGCGCTGTTTGTCCCCCTGGCGATGGGTACCCGCCTGGAGGAAGACTTCCAGAAAAGCACCTTGGAGAAGCGCGATAACCGGGGGATGACCGTAATGGGGCGTCTGAAACCGGGCGTCAGCGTGGCGCAGGCCGCCGCCGAGGCCAGAGTCGTTTCGCAACAGCTCTCCCAGGCATACGCGGCGACGAATCGAACCTGCTCCATGGTGGTCGATACGGACGTGCGAGCCCGGCTCAAGCAAGATACGTACGATGCCATGTTGATATTTTTCCTGCTGGCGCTGGCCGGCGTGGTTTTGTTGATCGCCTGCGCGAACGTGATGAATATTCTGTTGAGCCGCGCCGGGGGCCGCTCTCGCGAAATCGCGGTCCGGCTGGCAATCGGAGCGGGCCGGAGCCGCCTGATCCGGCAACTGTTGACCGAGAGCCTGGTGATCGCGGCGGCCGGCGGAGCGCTGGGGCTGCTGGTGGCAAAGACCGGCGCCGATCTGTTCTCCCAGATGAAAATTCCCACCGACATACCCGTCGTGCTGGCCGTGAAGTTGGACCCGCGAGTGCTGCTGTTCACGATAATCGCCTCCGTGGCCAGCGCCCTTCTGTTTGGACTGGCGCCGGCGCTGCAAACTACCCATCCCGACCTGGTGGCCGCGTTGAAATCCGGAAAGTCCGGTGACGGCAAACGCCGGCGTCTGCTGGGAAGAAACTCGCTGGTGATTGCGCAGGTAGCCGGAGCCCTTCTGCTCCTGGTTTTCGCGACCCAGGCTTACCGCGGCGCCATGATCGTGGTGTCCCGGCCCGCCGGCTTCCGCACCAACCACCTGCTGATGGCCAGCTTCAATCCGGCGCTGGCGAGATACACTCCGGATCAGACCAAGAACTTCTATAAGCAACTGCTAGAGAGGACCCGCAATCTCACCGGCGTGAAATCCGCAGCGCTCACAGCGTCGGTGCCGATGCTGCCGGGAGGCGACACCAGCCGACTGGTCCCGGAAGGCGCCCAATTGCCTCCAGGTAGCGATGCAGTCACCATAATTACAAACACCGTCAGCGAGGGTTATTTCGACGCTCTCAACGTTCCGATCGTCGAGGGCCGGGCCTTCCAGGAGACGGACCGCGCCGAATCACAGCAGGTGGCCATCGTGAACGAATTATTCGCGCGCAAGTATTATCCCAACCAGAGCGCCATCGGCAAACGGCTTCGGCTGAAGAGCGACAAGAACGAGGTGCTGGAGATCGTCGGCGTAGCCCGGCAGAGCAAGTACTTCTTCCTGGTGGAGCCGCCCTTTGAATTCATGTATCGGCCGCTTTCCCAAAAACCGCAGCAGGCCATGACCATAATGGTCGAAACCGCCGGACCTTCGAGCATGATGGCGGCGCCGCTGCGCGAAACAGTGCGCTCGCTGGATGCCAGCCAGCCGATGTATGGTGTCCGCACCATGGAGGAAGTCTTCGACCAGCGCGCCACCAAGACCCTCGGAATCTTCACGGAAGCCATCGGAGCGATGGGGATCCTCGGGCTGATCCTGGCGATGGTGGGACTCTACGGCCTCATGTCGTATTCGGTAAGCCTGCGGTCGCGGGAAATCGGCATCCGCATGGCGATTGGCGCAGGCAGCTCCGGAGTGCTGGGCATGGTCATGAAGCAAGGGATGGTGCTGGCGGCTGTCGGAGTCTCGATCGGACTGCTGCTTTGTTTTTTGGCGAGCAAGGCGGTCACCGCCGCGGTGGGCGTGCCATCCTTCAATGTGCCCTTTGTGGTGCTGGTGACAGCCGGGCTGGTGGCCGCGGCGGCGCTGGGCATATATGCGCCGGCGCGGCGCGCCTCGCGGCTCGATCCGAATGCGGTGTTGCGGCAGGAGTAGGGCTGCGTCGGGGGCGCGCGATCTTTCCGTGAAATCGCCGTTCCGGCAGCGTGCCTGCCACCGGACACTTGCAGTTGGCCGACGCTACGTCCAAGTGGATGACTTCCGATGCAAGGTTATTCCGGCCGGAATGCTAATCTGACGCTTCTCACAACGCCGTATCTGGCCAGGACGCTTCCCATACCGAGTTCACTTTTCTCATCACAAAGGCGAGCCAGTCGCGGGCCCCGGTTAGTCCGAACGGCGTTTTTCAACAAGTTCCAAGAGTATCTGAGCGATTGCTGCGAAATATGGGCAGCCCCACGGTGCCCGATCAAAACATTCACTCCGGTCGGAGAGCTTCCACCGGATCCACTTTCATGGCGCGCAGGGCCGGGATGTAGCTGGCGGCGACCGCGGCCGTGATCAATACAATTGTGACCGACGCGTACGTCAGCGGATCGAGCGGGCTGACGCCGAATAGGGATGAGCCTAGGATGCGCGTGAGGGCTGCGGAGGCAGCCAAGCCGCAGGCGACACCAGTTAAGGCGAGCACCAGACCGTCGGCGACAAAGATGCGCGACAGGCGGCGCGGCGGTGCGCCCAACGCCATGCGGATTCCGATTTCTCGGCGGCGGTGCGACACCGCGTAGGAGATCGCGCCATAGATGCCGACCAAGCCGATGAGCAGCGCCATCGCCCCAGCGATCGTCAGCATCACCAGCGTGAAGGACGTACGTTCCATCGATTTGGAATAAATCTCGTCGAGCGTCCGGACTTCAGCGAGCGGCAAGCTCGGATCCACGCTCCAGACTGCGCGCTGCACGTCGGCCAGCAGGCCCGGCGATCCCGCGCGCCTGCTTCGAACGATGTAGGCGACCGTGCGAAGCACCGCTACCGGTTCGTTGTTGAAGTGGTACATCAGCAGCGGATAGTACGCGCTAGCGGGCGCCTGCTGCTGCATGCCTTCGCTGCGCTCGTCCGCGACCACGCCGATCACTTCCCGCCAGGGGTCCTTCTGGTTCGGAACGATCTCCTTGCCGATGGCGGCGCGCGGATCGCCCCATAACTCTCGCGCGAGATTCTCACTGACCATGGCGACGGGGCGGCGTTCGTAGACGTCGGTCCACGTAAATTCGCGGCCGGCGACCAGGCGATTGCCCAGGGCGGCCAGAAGCCCCGGTGAGATAAACTTCTGGCCGCGCAGCGGAGGCACTTTGTCATACGTCTTATCGCGCGCGTAGACCTGGTAAAGGCTGCCGCCCGGATCCGTGGGAATGAAGGCGGTCATTCCCGCGGAGACGACGCCCGGAATCTCGCGGATCTTATCGAGGATGGATTGCTCCAATTGCGCGACCGCGACTGCGTCCTTTACCTGTGCGTCCGGGATGGCGATGCGCATCGTGAGAGCGTCATGGGGATCGAATCCAGGTTCGACGTGACGCAGCGCCTGGAACGTCCTGATCATCAGGCCGGAGCCGACCAGCAGGACCACCGCCAGCGCGACCTGCACGACGACGAGCATGCCGCGCGTCAGGCGCCGCTCGCGAGTCTGAGACGACGTTCGTCCTCCGCCGCGCAACGCGGTGGCGATGCGCGGGCCGGCGTACTTGAAGACGGGTATTATCCCAAACAGAACGCCGCTCGCGAGCGCCGTGAGGAAGGTGAAGGCGAGCACCGCGGGATCGATGGAGATCTCGTTGAGGCGCGGGAGGTGGGCCGGGGCGATAGCGATCAGCAAGCGGATGGCGGCAGCGGCGATCGCCAAGCCGAGCACGCCGCCGACCAGACCGAGCACGATGCTTTCCATCAGCAACTCGCGCGCGATGTCGCGCCGTCCTGCTCCGAGAGCCGCGCGGATCGCAAGTTCATGCTGGCGGCCTTCGACGCGAACCAACAGCAGGTTGGCGACGTTGGCGCAGGCGATCAGCAGCACGATTCCGATCGTTCCCATCAGCACCCAAAGAGTTTTTGAGAGATCGCCGACCAGGTTGTTTTTAAGCGTTTCGAGGCGCGGCGTAAAGCGGACTTCCTCGAACGCCTTTACCGTGAATCCGGGCTGCGGAGGATAGCTGTGCAACGCAATGGGGATGAGGCGCGCCAGGTCGGCGGCGGCCTGGCCGATGGTGACGCCCGGTCTCAGGCGCGCGATTCCCTGATAGCTCACGTTGCCCAGAATGGTCTCGTTGCGATCGAGCTGAAGCGGAAGCAGAAACGCAGCGTTCTGATCGAGGAAGGTGAAATTCGATGGCAGGACACCGATGACTTCGCACGGTACTCCGTCCACTGTCACGGCGCGGCCCAGTACCGAGCGGTCGCCTCCGAATCGCGCCTGCCACCATGCATATGACAGGACCATGGTCAGCGGGCTGCCGGGTGCATCGTCCTTATCCGAGAACCGGCGTCCGAGCACGGGCTGAAAGCCGAGGATGGGCAGAACCTGCGCGCTGACGTTGAGGCTTAACGCGTCTTCGGGTTCGTGGAGGCCGGTTACGGTGCTACGTGCCCATTGATAGAGACCGATATCCTGGAACGAGTGCGCCTGGTCGCGATAGGTGAAATGAAGAAATGGGGCGGTGCCGGCTTCGGGAAGGTTGACGCCGGGCGCGGCGTGATTCACCGTGATCAGCTCGTCGGGATGGGGATACGGCAGCGGTTTGAGCAGGACGCCGTTGACAACGCTGAAAATGGCGCTGGTGGCGCCGATACCGATGGATAGTGTGATCAATGCAATCAGAGTGAACAGGGGGCTGCGCCATAATATTCGAAGGCTATGCTGCAGGTCGCGCGCGAAGATTTGGATGAATCCCGCCGCGCGTGCGTCGCGGCATTCGTCTTTGATCTGTGAAAGGGCGCCGACTGTACGGCGAGCCGCGGATCTTGCCTGTTCCGCGGACATACCAGCCCGGAGATTGTCTTCAGTTTCCTGCTCCATGTGTTCACGCAACTCCTCATCGAGCTCGGTATCTAATTGCCGCCGCTCGAAGATGGAGCGCCGCAGCATTCGCAGTTTCGCGAGCCAACGCATAATGTCTCCTTTAAGTCGCCTCGACGACGAGTCCGATCGCGTTCGAGAGGCGGCGCCACTTGTCGAGCTCCGATCTGAGCTGTTTTCGGCCGGCCGCGGTAAGCGAATAGAACCTGGCACGCCGGTTGCTTTCCGAAGTCTTCCATTCAGCCTTGATCCATCCTTGATGTTCAAGGCGATGCAGGGCGGGATATAAGGAGCCTTGCTGGACCTGTAGAACCTCTTGAGAGACTTGAACGATGCGCTTTGCAATCGCCCATCCGCTCATGGGTTCGAGCGAGAGCGTTTTGAGAATAAGCAGGTCAAGCGTGCCTTGGACCAGATCTGTCGGTTTCAATGAGTGCCGCCCTTGTCGATTATCTATAATACATGACATTTTGTAGATAATCAAGAGGAGCACGCCGGACGCAATGCCGGCGCCTCAAGGCGGGAAAATTGTGCGGCGAGCCGGAAGGGCTGGCCCTTCTCGTTCTGGATATGTGGAGAACCTCAATATGGCACGACCGTGTTCTTCTCTCTACGAATCGGCCGAGCGCCACGCTGTAAACCTGTGTGACTCCTTTCGCCGTCATTTCTGTGAAAGTCGACCCGGTTCCTGGCTACGAATCCCTTCGCGAGCCACCTAGCTCCTGGGAAGTCGCGTGGTAGGACACTACGAAATCGGCGGCCGCCAGCACCAGGCCAAGGGGGACTTGAATCGCCGTATCCGGACCGCCAACGGCATCGCCAGCATGATCAGAAATCGCATTACTTGATCTCCAGCCTGATTTTCTTCACGGTATCCACCGCTCGCCCCACCGGTACATCCTTTTGCGGATGTACGATGGTAACCATAAACCGGCTCCGGGTGCTTGAAGTTGTGGTTTCCCCTCACGCCGACCAATCTCCATCCAAATTCCTCGGCCGGCCTGACCAACTCGCGGCTTGTGTATCGCTTGGGCATGAATCGAGCTGAAATCCGATTGTCCCATGCCGCTGGCATTGCGAACGGCGCGCCTCGTGGCTGGATCCGAACGCCGGGCTGCGGCAGGAGTAGGGTGGGGCGTGGCGAGCTTCGCTTGCCGGCGGGTCCATTGGGAAACGCACAGCCAGGGGGTCCGCCCTCCTGAACGGCCGTCCGCCAGCGAAGACTTAAGTCCCAGGAACGAACGGCAGCCCCGCCGACTCTTCCGATAGCACGCCGCATTTGCTAGCAGATACGCGATGCGGCGCTCCGGCAGGCAACGTGCCATAAGCACCGCATGCTCTCAGACCTTCGGTACGCTTTGCGCACTCTGCGGAAGAGCCCCGGGTTCGCCCTGGTAGCCATTATTTCGCTGGCATTGGGAATTGGCGCCAACTCGGCCATGTTCAGCCTGGCGGACGCTATGCTGCTGCGGCCCCTGCCCGTACCGCATGCTTCCGAGCTCATCTTAGTTCAGTCGCACTTGCGCGGCGAATCCTTGGGGGGAATCGCCGAATACTTTGGGCTGTCCTATCCCGATTTCAAGGACCTCCGCGACCGCAACAAATCCTTTGCGGGTCTGGCGGCTTCCCAATACTCGCGGTTCGGATTCGCAACCGAAAAAGGCGCGCTGCCGCAGATGAAGTTCGGCGAGCTGGTGAGCGGCGATTTCTTTCGCGTACTGGATGTGCCGCTGGAATTGGGGCGGCCGTTCCGGTCCGACGAAGACAAGGTGCCGGGCCGCGACGCGGTGGCGGTCCTGAGCCACGAGTTGTGGCGCACGGATTTCGCGTCGGATCCGAGCGTCATCGGCAGAACCATTTTCCTGAACAACGTCCCCTTTACGGTGATCGGAGTGGCGCCGGAGCGGTTCACCGGGTCGGACGGATCGATTCTCTCCGCGCTTTTTGTGCCTCTGGCGATGGGACCCCGCCTGCAGGACGACCTGCAGCAAAGCATGCTCGAAAAGCGCGACAACCGCGGCATGGCCGTATACGGGCGGCTGAAACCGGGAGTCAGCGTGGCCCAAGCCAGGGCCGAGGCCGGGGTCATCTCGCAGCAACTCGCGCAAGCCTACCCGGCGACGAATCGAACCACCTCCATGACGGTCGACTCGGACCTGCTAGGCCGGCTGAAGGAGAGCCCCATCGAGATCGTGCTGTTGTTTTTCCTGCTGGCGATGGGCGCCGTGGTCTTAGCGATCGCCTGTGCCAACGTGATGAATATCCTGTTGAGCCGCGCACGGGCCCGGTCACGGGAGATCGCCGTCAGGCTGGCCATCGGAGCGAGCCGCGGCCGGCTCGTCAGGCAATTGTTGATAGAGAGCCTGGTGATCGCGCTGCTCGGCGGAGCGCTGGGGCTCCTGGTGGCTGCGGCCGGCGTCGATCTGTTTTCGCGGATCAAGGTATCGACCGACATTCCCGCGGTGCTGGATGTGCGGTTGGATCCCCGTGTGTTGCTGGTGACCATACTGGCGTCCGTGGCGAGCGCCCTGGTGTTTGGACTGGCGCCGGCGCTGCAGTCGACCAAGACCGACCTGGTTCCGGCGTTGAAGTCCGGCAAGGCGGATGACGGCAAGCGGCGGCGTTTTCTGGGAAGAAACACGCTGGTGATTGCGCAGGTAGCCGGCGCGTTTTTGCTCCTGGTTCTCGCGACGCAGGCTTACCGCGGCGTATCGATTCTGATATCTGCGCCGGCCGGTTTCCGCAACAATCATCTGTTGATCGCCAGCTTCAATCCGGCGCTGGCGAGGTACACGCCGGATCGGAGCAGGGAATTCTTTAAGCTGCTGCTGGAGAAGACGCGAAATCTCACGGGCGTGAAATCCGCCGCGCTGGCGGAGCAGGCGCCGATGCTGCCGGAGAGCGACGTCACCAGCCGGGTGGTTCCGGAAGGCGTCAAGCTACCGCCCGGGACCGAAGCCATCGGTGTGATGTCGAACACCGTGAGCGAAGGCTACTTCGACACGCTTGGCATACCGATCCTGCAGGGCCGGACCTTCCAGGAAACCGACCGCGCCGAATCCACTCCGGTGGCGATTGTGAATGAGCTATTCGCGCGGAAGCATTATGCCAGTCAGAGCCCCGTCGGCAAACGGCTAAGGCTGAAAGGCGCCAAGGACGAGGTGCTGGAGATCGTCGGCGTGGCCCGGCAGAGCAAGTACTTAAGCCTGGTCGAGCCGCCCATTGAATACCTTTACCGGCCCCTTTCCCAAAAACCGCAGCAGGCCCTGACCCTGGTGATCGAGACCGCCGGTCCCTCGAGCGGGGTGGCCGGACCGCTGCGCGAAATTGTCCGCTCGCTGGATGCCGGCCAACCGATTTATGGCGTGCGCACCATGGAGGAAGTCTTCGAGCAGCGCACCAAGACCCTCGGCATCTGGACGGAAGCCATCGGAGCGATGGGGCTGCTCGGGCTGATCCTGGCGATGGTGGGACTCTACGGTCTGATGTCGTACTCGGTAAGCCTGCGGTCGCGCGAGATCGGCATCCGCATGGCGATCGGCGCCGGCCGTTCCGGAGTGCTGGGCATGATCATGAAGCAGGGAATGGTGCTGGCGGCCATCGGCGTGTCGATCGGTCTGCTGCTTTGCCTGTTGGCAAGCAAGGCGATCACCTTCGCGCTGGGCGTGCCGGGGTTCAACTTACTTTTTGTGGCGCTGGTGACAGCCGGGCTGGTGGCTGCGGCGGCGCTGGGCGCGTATGCTCCGGCGCGGCGTGCCTCGCGCCTGGATCCGAATGCGGTGTTGCGGCAGGAGTAGGCAGGTGAGGATGCGGCAACAATGTCGGGAGGGCCGCGGCGCAGCGTGGGATAAAGCCTTCCGGAGTCAAGGTATTCCGCCTGTTAGCCGTCCGGGGCAGGCGCCTTCGCTTTAGCCTGCCAGCCATCTGAAACCTCGGCGGATTCGGCGTCATCAAACTGTCAAGAGATAGAATGGAGAAAGGTATGGCATGCGCCTGATCGCGGCTGTTCTCCTGGGCGTGTGGTCCCTGCTTGCAGCCTCTCCAGCAGATCTGGAGCAAGCGCGAAAGCTATACAGCAAGACAGATTACGACGGTTCGTTGAAGATCCTCCAGGCCATCGACCCGAAGGACAGCGCCGTCCACGAGCTGATCGGCCAGAACTACTACATGCTTGCTGATTATAAGAAGGCCATGGAGAGCCTCGATCAGGCCAGGGCCGGCGATCCGGGCAATTCCAATTACGAGTTGTGGCTGGGCCGGGCGTTCGGCCGGCGCGCGGAGACCGATAGCCCGTTCACGGCGCCGTCGCATGCCTCCAAAGCGCGGCAACACTTTGAAAAAGCGGTCGAGCTCAATCCCCGCAACCTGGAGGCGCTGAGCGATCTGTTCGAGTATTATTTGCAAGCTCCGGGGTTCCTCGGAGGCGGGTTGGACAAGGCCGCCGGCATCGCCGCGCGAATCGCCGCGATCGACCCGGTAGAGGGACAATCCACGCAGGCCAAGCTGGCCGAGCATCGTAAGGAGTTCGACACCGCCGAGCATCATCTCCAGATGGCGGTGCAGATGGCGCCCCAGCAAGTGGGACGCCTGATCGATCTGGCCAGGTTCCTGGCCAAGCAGGGCCGCTACCAGGAAAGCGAGCAGAATTTCCGGAAGGCCGAGAAGATCGCGCCTAACGCCCCCCAACTGATCTACGCGCGCGCCGATATCTACGTCCAGCAGGGCCGCAACCTGAAGACCGCGCAGGAACTGTTGAAGCTCTATCTGGCAGCTCAACTGACTCCCGACGATCCGCCCCGCGCCGATGCCGAAAAACTTCTAAGAAAGGCTGCCGGCGGCTAGCGCATGTTCCTGGGCGAAGCCCTCGACTTCAGCGTGAAGGCCCTCAAGGCCAACCCGGTCCGATCGTTCCTGACCATGTTGGGAATGGTGATCGGCACCGCCTCGGTGATCCTGGTCGTGACCATTTCGCTCACCAGCCGCGATTACATTCTCGAACAGATCGAGGGCGTTGGCTCCAACATGATCTTCGCCTATTACCGGGTCGGCACGCAGAACCGAACCCAGGCCGACGCGGACTTCATCAAGATGTCCGACGTGATGGCCGTGCGGGAGCGGCTGGCCGGGCGCATCATCGCGGCAACCGGCATCGCGCAAAGCAACGACCGCATGCTGATCGGCGGCGAACAAGAGGACGTGGTGGTCATCGGTTCCGACCAGGATTATAAGACCGTGCGCAATCTGATCGTCACTTCCGGCCGGTTCCTGGACACAGGCGATGTCGCGCTCCGGCAGAAGGTCGCGATGTTGACCGACAAGCTGGCAGAGAGGCTGTACGGCACGCGCAGCGGCGCCCTCGGGCAGATCCTCAAGGTGCACGGGCTGCAGTTCACGGTAATCGGCACGTTCAGGGAACGTGTAGAGAGCTTTGGCCAGTCCGAGCTGGCGACGGAGACTGTCCTGATTCCGATGACCGTGCTGCGTTACTTCACGGAGGTGGAGGCCCTCGACCCGATGTACGTCCAGGTGACCTCGCCTCAGGACGTAGAATCGGTCACCCTCGCGGTGCGCCAGATCCTGGAATCGCGGCACCGGCCGGGGGCGGCTTACCGGGTCGAGAACTTGACGGCAATTCTAGACGCAGCCAAGAGCATCGCCTTGATTCTGAGCCTGGTGCTGATCCTGGTGTCGACGATTGCGCTGGTGATTTCCGGCATCGGCATCATGAACATCATGCTGGTGACGGTAACCGAGCGCACGCGCGAGATTGGCTTGCGCATGGCAGTGGGTGCGTCCCGTCAAGAGATCCTTCTGCAGTTCCTGACCGAGGCCGTCCTGGTGAGCCTGGCCGGCGGCGTCATAGGGATTGTGGTGGGCGTTTCGATTCCGCTGAGCGTGCAGTTCTTCGTAGCCGCCGTGCGGATTCCGATTTCCACGTGGGCCATTGCCATTGCGTTCGGCGTGTCGATGCTGGTGGGCTTGATCTTCGGCATCCTGCCGGCAAACCGCGCGGCCAAGCTGAACCCGACCGAGGCGCTGCGGTATGAATAGGGTAAATACCCGTGCTACGATGGCATTGGTTCACAATCTGAGGATGGGTTCGGTCTGGCCGGAACAAACTCCGACGACTCACGGAACCCTCATAAAAGTAGACAAACAGATATGAAGATTGCCGTGATGGGTGGTGACGGTTATTGTGGCTGGGCCACGGCGCTGTATTTGTCGCGAAAGGGACATTCGGTTGCGATCATCGACAACTTCTCCCGCCGGCAATGGGATCACGAGCTCGGTGTCGAAACCCTGACGCCGATACGCCCGCTGGCGGAGAGGCTGAGAGTCTGGCAGGAACTCACCGGCAACACGATCGAACTTTTCGTGGGCGACGTGACCGACTACGACTTTCTCTCTTCGACGATCGCGGCTTTTCAACCGGACGCCGTCGTGGACTTCGCGGAACAGCGCTCGGCGCCCTACTCCATGATCGACCGCAAACATGCGGTCTTCACGCAAGTGAACAACGTCGTCGGCACGCTCAACCTGCTCTTCGCCATAAGGGAGTACCAGCCCGACTGCCACCTGGTCAAGCTGGGAACCATGGGAGAATACGGCACCCCCAATATCGATATCGAGGAAGGCTACATCGCCATTGAACACAATGGGCGGCGCGATGTGCTGCCGTATCCCAAGCAGCCTGGCTCTTTCTATCACCTGTCGAAAGTGCACGACAGCCACAACATCATGTTCTGCTGCCGTATATGGGGGCTGCGCGCGACGGATCTGAACCAAGGCGTGGTTTATGGAACCTTGACCGACGAAATCGCGCTCGACGAGGCGCTCATCAATCGCTTCGACTACGACGAGGTTTTCGGCACGGTTCTGAACCGGTTTTGCGTGCAGGCCGCGGTGGAATATCCTCTCACCGTTTATGGAAAGGGGGGACAAACGCGCGGCTATCTGGACCTGCGCGACACCGTGCGCTGTGTCGAGCTGGCTTGTCTAACACCGGCAAAACCGGGCGAATGCCGCGTATTCAACCAGTTCACCGAGCAGTTTTCCGTGATGGAACTGGCGCGCATGGTGAAAGCCGAGGCCAAGAAGCTGGGCCTGAATGTGGAGATCGAACATCTGCCCCCGCCGCGCGTGGAGGCCGAGGAACACTATTACAACGCCAGGCATTCCAAGCTGATCGATCTCGGCTTGCAGCCGCATCTTCTTTCCGAATCGCTGCTGGACTCTCTGATGAACATTGCAGTGAAATACCGGGGGCGGATCGACGAATCGCTCTTCCTGCCGCAGGTCAATTGGCGGAATGCGCGGAACGATCGCCACCAGAAGCCGACCCGCATCCCTACTTTTTCGTAGGCGCACGCCTCAGCGTGCCGCCGTGGGCTTCAGCCAACGGCTCGACATTTGCTGGCCCGAGGAGCGCAGAAATGCGTGTGGTGGGGCAGGCGGTTTCGCCTGCCACGGCGAGCTGAAGCTCACCCGGCCCAGGAAGGACCCCGCGCTAAAGCGTGCGCCACGGCTTCACCCCTGAACGGCCGAGGCGGACTCGCCAGTAAGATCTTCAAAGGCCACCGGCGGATTGTAGTAGAGAATCCGGCTGCAACTTTCGCAGTACATGACCTGGTCGCCTTTCTTCAAGTCCTGGAAGAATTGAAGTCGCATGGCCATGTGGCAGGCGTTGCAGCGGCCGTCTAGCGCCTCCGCAACGGCCACTCCGCGCCGGCCCTTGCGAATGCGTTCGTATTGCCGGTAGATATTTTGGCTCATGCGGGAAACGATCTGGCTGCGCTCCTGGTTGATCAGCTCCAGGGCCTTTTTATCCTCGGCGGTGCGCGCCATGGCCTGCTGCTTCTCCGCCTCCACCTGGGCCTTCTCCTGTTTGAGCGCGGATTCCGCGGCTTTCACGTTCTTGTCGAGCGGCTCGGATTCGCCCATCAACTCCAGGATGTGGTCCTCGGCGCGCCGGATTTCCTTCTCGCAGAACTCAATCTCGTTCTGGAAGGCGCGGTACACCTCGTTGGTCTTGGCATCCAGCATCTGACCGCGCAATTTGGAGATCTTTTGTTCCTGGGCCTGGATGTCGGCCTCCATCTTCTTGCGGTCCTTCTGGTTGGCCGAGAGAGCGGCGCGGTCGGCTTCCAGCTTACGCTCGTGGCTCTCTAATTTCTTTTCGATTTCGGCAACGTGTTTGGGCAGCGCGGAGATCTCGCGGGTTAACTCGGTCACCCGATTGTCAAGCTCCTGCAACCGGACCGCCAACTGCAGATCGGGAAGCATTTCTTATGGCAGTTTAACACACGTCGGTGGGGCAGCTTGGTAAGCTGCGGCCGATTGTCAATCGGCCAACTGCCGCGGCTGCAGCAGGCGGCGGTATCCAACCACCGCGCAGGCTGCCAGCCTGCCCCACACACGGCCGTATCAAGCGAGTCCCAGCCTGCGCGCCAGCGGCGCCGCCAAAGCGCGCCAGGCGGCCTCCAGTTCCGCCACGCGCAGGGTCCTGCACAGCGCGTAGTAAACCAGGCCGCAAAGCGGAATGGAGACCGCCAAATCGGCGATCTGCGCTAGTTTGCGCGTACCCAGCCAGTGACGCATGCCGCGGCTCGATAAGTAGCAGACGAATCCCATGGCCGCCGAGGCGATCAGAATCTTGGCCACGCTGGCAGCCAGGGCCCGTCCGTGAATGCTGTGGATGCGCTTGCGCAGCAGGATGAATAGCGCCGCGGATCCGAACAGAGCCACTGCCGAAGTGGAGAGGGCCAGACCCAGGTGGCCGAGACCCGCCAGCTTCACCATGGTAGAAGCCGCGGCCAGATTGATCCCGATCGAGGCCAGGCTTACCAGCATGGGCGTGCGCGCGTCGTTGAGGGCGTAGAAGGCCGGCGCCAGGATCTTGATCGCGGAGTAGCCCGCCAGCCCCAGCGCGTAGCAAGAGAGCGCCATGGCAGTTTGGTGCGTGTCGTTGGCGTGGAAGTGCCCCCATTGATAGACTGCGCCGATCATGCTCGGACCGAGCACGGCCAGCCCCACGGACGAAGGAATGGTCAGCAGGAAAACGATTCCCAGCGAGCGCGAGAGCGTCAGGCGGAATTCATCCATCCGTGCCAGGGCCGCGCTGCGCGAAATGGAGGGCAGCGTGGCGGACGCGATGGCCACGCCGAATAATCCCAGCGGCAGTTGCATGAAGCGGAACGCGTAGCTCAGCCAGCTCACCGGACCGTTGATGACATGCCCGGAAGCATCCGTGATGCTGGAGGCGAAGTTGGTGTTCACCAGCACGTTTATCTGGACAGCCGCGTTGCCCAGAATGGCGGGTCCCATCAAGTGCATGATGTTGCGCAGCCCGGGATGGGCGAAGTCGAAGCGCAACCGGAAAAAGATCCCGGCGCGAAACAAGCTGGGCATCTGGAAAAGCCACTGCACCGCTCCGCCCACGACCACACCGAACGCCATCGACATCACCAGGCTCACGCCCAGCCAGCGGCCCACCGTATATCCGAAGCCCAGCCCGAAGGCCAGCGAGCCGAGGTTGAAAAACGTGGAGGAAAGCGCCGGAATGCCAAACTGGTTCAGCGCATTCAGGATGCCCATGGCCTGTGCCGCCAACGCGACCAGCAGCAGGAACGGGAACATGACGCGCGTGAGCGTCACCGCTAGTTCAAACTTGCCGGGCACACGCGCGAAGCCGGACGCCAGCAGCCAGACCAGTTGCGGGCTGAAGACCATCCCGAGGACGCAAATGACGCCGACCACCAACAGCAGCGCCGTGGCCACCAGGTTGGAAAGCTCCGCGGCTTCCCGTTTGCCTTTGGTGGCCAGGTACTGGGTGAAGACGGGAACAAACGCGGACGAGAGCGCGCCCTCGGCAAACAGATCGCGCGTGAGATTGGGAATGCGGAAGCCCAGCAGGAAAGCATCGTAATCCTGGCCTGCGCCGAAGAGCTTGGCCATGATCATCTCACGCAGCAGGCCGCTAATGCGGCTCAGGAAGACCGCGGCGGAGACCACTCCCGCGGAACGTACGACGTTTTCGCCTTTGGCGGAGGCGCCTTTGGAGGATGTTTGGCCCACCGCGATTCCTATTCGATGCGGCGCACTTCCACCTGCCCGTAGACCTCCGTGGCCTGGGCCAGGGAAGCGAGGCGCAAGCCGGGCAGGGTAGCGGAAGCCGTTCCGGCGGCCACGCCCCAGCGGACGGCGTCGGTGAAATCGCCGTTACGCTCCAGGGACCAGGCGAAGGCTGCCGATAGCGCATCGCCCGCCCCGATGGGGCAGAGCACCTCGACGCGCGGTGGGATCGCTTCGATGACGGAATCCTTGACGGCTCCCATGGCGCCGCGGCTGCCCAGGGAGAGAATCACCATATCAGGGCCCATGGCGCGGATCCGCGCTACCGCCTCCAGGAAATGGTTGCGTGTGACCAGCGACCGGTTCAGCAGGCTCTCGGCTTCCTGTTGGTTGGGTGAGACAACCGTGGGCGCCGCCTCTACGCCTTCGCGCAGCGCATCGCCGGCGGTGTCGAGCAGAGTCTTCACCTTCTTGCGGCGCGCTTTTTCGATGAGGCGCGCGTAGAAATCCGAGGGCGCTCCGGGCGGCAGGCTGCCGCAGATCAGCAGCCAGGTGGCGCCCTGCAGGCTCTTTTCGACGGCCTTCTCCAGGCGCTCCAGCTCCGCTTTGTCGAGATGCGGGCCGGGTTCGTTCAGACTCACAGTCAGTCCTTGCCGGTCGGTGATGGTCAGGTTCGTCCGGATTTCGTGGCTTATGGGAACGGCAAGCGTGGGAAAACCGCAAGTGCTGAGGAATTGTTCCAGGCGTTTCCCGTTCTTCCCGCCGCTCGGAAAGATGGCCAGGGTCTTGCCGCCAAACGAGTGGATCACGCCGGCCGCATTGATGCCGCGTCCGCCGGCCGAGTCGCCCTTCGAGTCGATGTAGGCGCGATCCTCGAACGCCAGGCGATCCACCGAGATGGTGTGGTCGATGGCCGGATTCACGGTGAGGGTGACGATCAAGAAACCATTGTAGCGGCGTTGTGGTGTAGACGCGTGGGGCAGGCGCGTGGGCGTGGGTGGGGCAGGCGCTTCCGCCTGCCAACCCTGTTTCTTTCTCCGCACCTCAGGATGTTCGGATTGTTACCCAAGGTCGCGTGATACGCTGAATTATTGTCTCGTCACCCTCATTTCAGGGCCTACCTGGCGCTGGTTTCCGTGTGCTTCTTCTGGGGAACGACCTACCTGGGCATTCGCATGTCGCTGGAGTCGTTTCCTCCGCTGTTGCTGGTGTGCGCGCGCTACGTGATCTCCGGCTCCGTGATGCTGACGGCCATCGCGCTGCGTGGCGGCCAGATGCCGCGCGGACGCGACCTGCGCGCCGCCTGCCTCAGCGGCATACTGGTGCTGGGGATCGGCAACGGCTGCCTGGTCTTCGCCGAGCTATGGGTTCCCAGCGGCCTCGCGTGCCTGATTATCACCATCTCGCCGTTTTGGATGGTCGGCGCAGAGGCCCTGCTACCCGGTGGCGAACCGCTGCACCTGCCAAGTATTCTCGGCATGGTAGTGGGCCTTGGCGGCGCGTCCCTGCTGTTTGCGCCGGACTGGCACACCCACCACTTCAACACCGGCTTGTTGAGCGGATTCCTAATTCTGCAACTGGGGATGGCGGGCTGGTCGTTCGGCTCCATCTACCAGCGGCGCCAGGTAAGCGGCGTACATTCCATCGTCATCGGCGCAGTGCAGCAACTAGCCGCCGGGCTGGCCTTTCTACCTCTCGTGTTGTTATTCCCCGAGCATCCCGTACAGTGGAGTCTCCGCGGCGTGGCGGCGATTCTGTATTTGGTGGTGTTCGGCTCCATCGTGGGGTACAGCGCTTACATTTACGCGCTGGACCGGCTGCCGGTGGCCATCGTTTCGGTCTATCCGTACGTCAATTCGGTGGTCGCCGTGACGCTCGGATGGCTGTTCTACCGGGAGCCTTTCGGGCTACGCGAAGCCGCGGCCATGGCGATCATCTTCACGGGAGTGGCGCTGGTGAAGCGGTATAGCCGGCCGGTAGCGGCGACGCAGGCCCTGGCCAAAGTGGAGGCGAAGGCGTAGCCTGACCGCCGCGCGAGGCGTACAATGCCAGCAGGCCAGAACGTGCAACCAGTACTTTGGAGGGTCTTCGCATGAGAGCAAGTTCCCGCTTCGCATGCTCGGTCATAGCCATTGCGCTTACTTGCGCCGCCATCGTGCGAGCCGGCGAAATCCCCATCGATATCACCGGGCTGAACGAGCCCTGGACATACTCAGGACCTGGCGGGGCTTACATCCTGAACGGAAGCACGTATCCTACCGGCAGCCAGAATTTCGGAGGCGTTCCTTTTGCGATTCCGACCAGTCTAAGCAATTATTGGAATGGCGGCGCCGCGGCAAATTTCGGATCGGGTATCGCCAGCCTCACTATTCCCGTCGGCGTGCACGGCGTCACCTCAGTTTTCACCCTCCTCAACACGATGTGGGGCCAGCCAGGTCCGCATGCCTATGTGTATATCACTTTCACCGGAAGTAACGGCGCGACCGTTACAGCGCCGCTGGTGGGCGGCGTGAATGTCCGCGATTACAACAACGACGGATATCAAAACACGATCAATAACACTAGCACTACCCAAGCTTGGACGAACGGGCTGGGCCAGCGCCTGGACCGCCAGGAATACATCCTGCCGGCGGCATTTGCCGGCCAGGTGCTGACTGGCGTGACCATCACCGATGCGGGCGATGAGGACTACAGCCGCGTGGCCTTTGCGGGCCTCACCGTCAGTACATGCCGAAGTTATGTTGCGACGGGAATCGACATTTCCAGCGGCTCGATCGTGTACTATCCGCGCACGATGCTGTACACGCAGGACGTGACCTTGAGTAACACAAACTCAACTGCCGTAAACGGCCCCCTGTTCCTGATCTTGGAAGACCTTCCCGCCGGCGTCACTGTCGCGAACGAATCGAAGCCCACGTCATGCTACGCGCCAATCGGCAGCCCATATCTTGTCGCGATTCCCGCAGGATCTTCGCTTGCTCCCGATACCTCGGTGATTGTGCGGCTGCAATTTAGGGACCCCTCCGGAGGTGCGATTTCGTACACGCCCCTTGCCGTCGTCAGCGGGGGCGCCACGCCGTAGAATCGCTCAGTGCCGTCGGCCTAGCTTGGCGCCCAGCGCGCCGCCCGCCGTGCAGAACAGAGTGATAATCGCGAAAAAGAACAGCAGCGACGAGAGAATACCGGTGGCGAGCCCCGCGGGGCTGTTGAGCACCTTCATGGCTTCCTGAAGATTTGCCTCGTTCCACTTCAAGTCGCGAAGCTGCTGTTGGTAGAAGGCCCCCAGCCCGCCGCTGCTCATCGCCAGAGGCACCAAGGTCGCCGTAAACAGGACGGTCATAATCACGAAGGTCAGCACTCCAGTGACCCATCCCATGCGGATGCCGCCGCTCACCGTCAGCAACTGGCCGGTACGGCGGTGGTACAGGTATACGGAGAAGAAGCCAGCCGCGATCCACCAGATGGCGAAGCCTAAACTGATCAGCGGCAACCAGGTCAGCAGAGCCGCCGCGCTGGCCATGGTTAGCCCGATGCGCACGGCGATCGGGTTGTGAAAGCTGACGCCGGGCAGGCTGGCAGGGGCAGGCACGATTGGGGGCGGCGCGGCTGGCGGACCAACCGTTTCCGGAATGACTTCCTCGCGCTGCGGTTTGCCGCAGCGATGGCAGAAGCGGGCATCGGGCGGCAGCTCTGTACCGCAGGAACAGAATTCAGGCATGATCGCGGGGCGCAACGCCCTACAAGATCAGTTTGACGCAGGCTCTCCCACCGAAGCAAGCGAGATGCGCGTTTCGCCGTCGTCTTCGCAGATGACGATGATCTTCTTGTAGCCGCCTTCTTTAAGCGACAATTGCATTCCGTTGTAATCGCCGTGCCGGGTTTCGCTAACCATCCAGTGCGGGAGTTTGTCGCGATAGAAATCCACGACCTTGTCCAGCCGGTCGTAGGTGCGGTACTCGGCCGCCGCTAGGGCGAATTCTTTGTGTTTGCCGCCGAAATCGAAATGGAAGTCGGCGAGTTTGTGGCCGTCTTCGTTTCGCACGGCGCCGGGATAGACCGGCACCCCTAGCGCCGCAGGATCGAGCCTGGTTTCGCGCACGCGGACGGTGCCGAAGGGCGTTTCGACGGTGGTTTCGCCGCGCGAGGTCCTTTCGGACACACGCACGTTTTGAGCGATGTAAAGACCCGTGGCCACGACTGCCGCGAACGCGAGTGCGCCCAGAATCAAGATGGTGAGCAGGATACCGGCCACGACTCCACCGCGGCGATGGTTTTGAGGCATGACTTCTCCGTTCGTCAACAGATACGCATCACGATGCCGAAAAGTTCACCGCACCTGACCGGCCCACGCCGGCGGCAGTGCGCCCAGTTCAACCCGCGCGCCTAAGAAGCTGTGAAAGAGTCGGTTGGCAGGCGAAAGCGCCTGCCCCACATGCCTCCAAAGCATCAGCACCGGCGTGGGACAGACGCTTTCGTCTGTCAACCGACTAAGCTGGTCTCGCCTACCGAAACCTCACCTTCACATCCGGCTTGTTCTCCAAATGCACCGTATCGATAAATCGCACGCGCGCGGGCGTGTGGGTCATCACGATGGATTGCGTGCGTGTGCCATCGCCGAAGAAACGGACGCCCTGCAACAGGTTTCCATCGGTCACGCCGCAGGCCGCGAAAACCACATCGCGCCCGGGGGCCAGCTCGTGGGTGGTGTAGATCTTTCCCGTGTCGCGTATCCCCATGGCCTGCATGCGCTCCTTCTGGGCGTCGTCTTTCACCACCAGGCGGCCCAGAATCTCGCCGTTGAGGCAGCGCAGGGCCGCCGCCGTGAGCACGCCTTCGGGCGCGCCGCCGGATCCCATCACCGCGTGTACTCCGGTTCCCGCGACGGCGGCGCCGATGCCCGCGGAAAGATCGCCATCCCCGATCAGGCGTATGCGGGCGCCGGCTTCGCGTATATCGGCGATCAGTTGGTGGTGGCGCGGGCGGTCGAGGACCACCACCACCAGGTCGTCCACACCCCGCTGCAGCCGCCGCGCGATGGCCTTGAGATTCTGCTTCACGGGTGCATCCAGGTCCACCGCGCCCTTGGCTGCCGGACCCACCACGATCTTCTCCATGTAGCAATCGGGCGCGTGCAGCAGCCCCCCGCGTTCGGAAGCCGCCAGAACCGTGATGGCGCCGCCCGCGCCCGTGGAACACAGGTTGGTGCCTTCCAGAGGATCGACCGCGATATCCACCGAGAGCGCGCCTTTCTGGTCCTTGGCCGACCCCACCTTCTCCCCGATGTAGAGCATAGGGGCCTCATCCCGCTCGCCCTCGCCGATCACGATGGTGCCATCGATGGCGATGGTCTCCAGGCAGCGGCGCATGGATTCCACGGCAGCCTGGTCGGCGATTTTAGGATCGCCCATGCCCATGGTGCGCGCCGAGGCGATGGCAGAGTCTTCCACTACACGAAGCACTTCAAGCGAGAGGTCGAACATGGTAGCTTGCTCCTCATGGACGATATCACAATTTTGGTGTTGGCAAACCCAACAGATCCGCTCCTGATTATGCTGGCTGCCCTGCCGGACGCCGCGCGCATCGCGGTGGGCGACCGGGCCGAGGCTTTCGCCGAAGCCGCGCCGGAAGCGGACGTGATCCTGAACTGGACAGGTACCCGGGAATTGCTGCAACAGGTCTGGCGCATGGCGCCGCGGGTGCGCTGGGTACACTCGCGCGCCGCGGGGCTGGATGACCTTTTGTTTTCGGAGTTGGTCGAGAGCCCGGCCACGCTGACTAATGCGCAAGGCGTCTTCAGCGAGATTCTGGCCGAGTTCGTGATTGGCGCGGTGCTGTTTTTCGCCAAAGGATTCCGCCGCATGGTGCGCAGCCAGCAAGCCGGCGTCTGGGACCAGTTCGATACCGTGCAGGTGGCCGGGCAGACCATGGGAGTAATCGGTTTCGGAGATATCGGGCGGGCCGCGGCGCAGCGCGCGGAGGCGCTGGGCATGCAGGTGATCGCGCTGCGGCGGCGGAGCGAGCCTGAACGCCGGCGCGATTTGCTGGCGCACTCCGATTACATCGTGCTCAATGCGCCGCTCACGCCCGAGACGCGCGGGATCGTCGGCGAGGCGGAACTGCGCGCCATGAAACGCACAGCGGTCCTGATCAACGTTGGCCGCGGACCGCTGCTGGACGAGCCAGCCCTCATCGCGGCGCTGCGCGAAGGCCGGATCGGCGGCGCCGCGCTCGACGTATTCGACCGGGAGCCGCTACCCGCGGGCCATCCGTTCTACGCGCTGGATAACGTGCTGCTCTCGCCGCATGCCGCCGATCACACACCCGACTGGAAGCAGCGCGCCATGCAAATGTTCCTCGACAATTTCGAGCGGTACCGGAAAGGCGAGCCACTGCGAAACGTGGTGGATAAGCAGCGAGGTTATTAGTATGTGGCGAAAGCTTCAGCTTGCCGCTGTCGCCTTCAGCCGACACCCGCAGCACGCCAGCAGATTGACATAAAGTCAGGTTCTGAGGCGATAATCTGTCGGAGAGACGGGTTCAAAACGCGACATGACCGGGGTTTTATGCGGCTTTCCAATCCAGCACCCGCAGCCCCGGAACGCGCGAGAATTCAGCAGCGTTGCGTGTCACGAGTGCGGCTCCGCGGCTGACGGCCGTTCCGGCGATCAGCATATCAACGGGCCCGATGGTCGAACCCCGCTTCTCGAGTTCGACGCGGATGCGCGCGGCGGCAATCGCCGCTGCGGAATCGAAGGGTACGTGCTGAATGTACTGAAGGCCCGCTTCCAACTCACGCCGGCGCCGGGCTGAAAGCTTCGATCGGAGCGTTCCGTACTCCAACTCGTAAACCACGATCGCGGGAATCGCCAGCTCATCACGTGAGGCCTTGTGGATGCGTGCCACTATCGCCGGATCGCCCTTCAGGTAGTAAATGATGACGTTCGTATCGAGGAGCGTCAATCGAGGCGCTCCCGCGGTACATCCTCGCCGTAGCCCTTCCGCAACTCGACGGCATCGGGGAAGTCCGGAAACGCCCCGGCAAGAGCCCTAAACTCGGCAGGCCAGGATGTTTCCACTGACTTCACGACTCGATCAGCCACCCACTTGCTCGTGCTGACCTTGGCAGCCTTGGCTGCTTTCCGGACCTGCTGCTCCACGTCATCGGTAAGGTAGATGGTAAGATGCGCCATGAAGGTAGTATATCATATACTACCCGCTACCAGCACCGGCGTCGCGATCGTATGGGGCAAGAGCCTCTGGTCCACCGGCCGGCGAGGGGAACTTGCGGTGCAGCCAATCGATGAACTCAGACCCGCTATACTTGACATTCGGAAGTTGACGAACACGTGAGCCAGGACCCACAAGCCGTGATGAAGGACGAAGCATTGCGCCCTCCGGAAGCCATCCGGGCCGTCGCATACGCGGCCTTACTCGTCTGGCTAAACGCTTATATTTGCCGCGAAATGTTCGTCCGCTTCACCCCGCACATGAACTCCATGCATGGCTTTTGGATCGCCATGTCGCGGCTCGGCGTTCCGGACTGGTTTCACTCCGAATGGTGGCGCTATTGGGACTGCGGATCGCCGCTTGAGTTCATCTACGCGCCTCTCGTGCCCGCCATGACCGCATGGACAGCGGCGATTCGCGGAATCCCGAACGACGTCGCGTTTGCGACGGTCACCGGCATCGTCTATTGCCTGGGTCCCGTCACGCTGTTCGTGATGGCGTGGTTGTTGACGCGCGCGCCGGGTTACGCTTTCGCGGCTGGCTTGTTCTACTCGCTCACCGCGACTTCGCAATTGATGGTGCCCGATGCCCAGTTCTCGATCTCGCACTTTTGGGACGCTCGTCGTCTCTACCTGATGTCGGTGTGGGACGAAACGCCTCATATGGCGGCTTTGGCCATACTGCCGCTGGTGATCCTGTTCCTCTTGCTCTCCGTCCGCAAACGCCGCCCTGTATACTACGCCGCCACCACGCTTGCCATAGTTGTTTGTGCGCTAGCCAGCGACTTCGGTCCCATTCTCACGGCGATGGCGAGTCTGTGCCTGTTGTTCGTGCTGCGCCGGCACGATTTCGCCCGCAACTTGCTGCTGACCGCCGGAATCGGCCTGTTCTCGTACACCATCTGCTCTCCGTTTCTTTCACCTGCCAACATTCGGGCGATTCGCGAGGCATCATCCGGCGGTGAGGGCTCGTGGAGCGTGGGATCGTTCACCGCGCTGGCAATCGTGGCCACCGGGTGGGCGTTGCTGTGGCATTACCTGCCCCGTTGGACGCCTGATTGGCGTTTGCAGTTCTTCGCGCTTTTCGCGTGGTTAACCGGCAGCGTGCCGCTCATGGCTGCCTGGTTGAACCGGCAATTCCTGCCGCAACCGGGCCGCTATAAGCTCGAGATGGAGTTTTCACTGGCGCTTTTGCTCGTATTCGCGCTCCGGCCGCTCTTCGCGAGAATCCCCCGTCCTTTGAGACTCTGCCTGCTGTTTCTCTTTATCGCGCTAATCGGGGAACAAATCGTCTCCGAACGCACGTTCGCTAAAGCGGTTCTAGCGCCTGCCGACGTGACCCAGACAATTGAATACCGTGCGTCCGTCTGGGCGCGGGACCATCTTCCCGGTACACGCATCATGATGCCCGGATCGATCGGGCAATGGGCCAATGCGTTCACCGATATCCAGCAGTTCGGCGGCGGTTCCTGGAGCGTGGCTTACAACCAGGTCCAGCAACGCGCCCGGGCGGGCATGTACAACGGGGGCGAGACACTGGAGGATGATGCGCGCGCTTCGCTTGCGTGGTTGAAGGCGTTTGGCACTGGCGCCATCGCGATTTCCGGTCCCAAGAGCCAGGAGTTTTGGAAAGGATTCGCTCACCCCACGAAATTCGACGGCCGCTTGCCAGTACTTTGGAGCGCGGACGATGTGACCATTTACAAAGTTCCGCTCCGAACGGAATCGTTGGCGCATGTTGTGCCGGAATCTGCCTTGGTGCGGCGCACACCTGCCTCTCCGAGAGACACGGGCGAGGTAGAAAAATATGTGGCCGCTCTCGAAGATGAGTCTCTCCCGAAGGCCGATTTCCGATGGCAAGCCGCCAATCGGATTCACATCCAGACCATGGCAGGGCCGGGCCAGGTCGTCTCTGTCCAGGTTACCCAGCATCCCGGTTGGCATGCGAAGGCCAACGGCGTCTCCCGGCGAGTCAAAGCCGACGGCCTCGCGTTGATGTGGCTTCAACCGGAATGCAATGGTCCTTGCGACATACAACTCGAATACGATGGCGGGGCCGAACTACGGATTTGCCATCTGCTGAGCGTTGTGGCGCTGGCGGCGCTGGTCGTCTTCTTTTGTTGGAGAGCCGTTCAGGGCCCGGCTCTTTCTTTTATCGGGCGCCGGCGCGAGGAATAAGCGGCATGGATCAGACGCTCGGACACTATCGCATCCTCTCCAAAATCGGCGAGGGCGGCATGGGTGCGGTGTACCGTGCGCACGACGAGGTGCTGCAGCGCGACGTAGCCATCAAAGTAGTGTCTGAAAGGATGGCGCTGGACACGTCCGCCCGAGAACTCCTGCTGCACGAAGCCAGGGCATCTTCGGCTCTGAGCCATCCCAACATCTGCACGGTATTTGAGGTTGGCGAGATCGGCGGCGAACTCTATATTGTGATGGAATTCGTCGAAGGCAAGTCCTTAAATAAGCTGATCGGAGACATGGGTTTGCCCGTCGAATCCGTTCTGCGGTACGGCGTTCAGATCGCCGCCGCACTGGCCCATTCGCATAGCCGCTCGATCGTGCATCGCGACTTGAAATGCGCGAACGTGGTGGTCACTTCGGAGGGTCTGGTCAAGGTTCTGGATTTCGGACTGGCAAAGCGGCTGTTCAAGGAGGCGCCCGGCGAAGCGACTCTTTCGATGAGGTCTTTCGACAGCGATAGCCGGATCGTGGGCACTTTGCCGTACATGGCGCCCGAGGTCCTGCGTGGAGAACCAGGGGATTTCCGCAGCGACTTATGGGCGCTGGGCGTAGTGCTCTATGAAGCCGCCGCGGGACAATTGCCCTTTCGTGGTGCTACCAGTTTCGAAATCGGCTCCGCGATTTCCCACCACCTGCCGCCGCCGTTGCCGTCGCGGATACCACCCGGCCTGTGGGCCGTCATCCAACGCTGCCTGGTCAAGGAACCGGCGCAGCGGTACCAGCGCGCCAGTGAAGTGCAGGCCGCCCTCGAAGCAGTTCAGTCGGCCGCCATGACGGGAACCACGATCCCCAGGGATCAAAAGGGATTCGTCACCACCGTCCTGCGCAGTACGCGGCACGTTGCTGTGAAAAACGGCGATATGCTGCTTATGGTCGGCACCACCAAAGGAGCGTTCCTGCTGCGCTCCTCCGCCCAGCGGGCGCGTTGGGAAGTGGGCGGCCCTTATTTCCATGGCCAAGCCGTTTATGCCATGGCCTACGACGCGCGGTGCGGACGGCATCGCCTGTGGGCTTCCACGCAAAGCCAGGTTTGGGGCACGTTCGCACGATCGAGCGACGATTTCGGAAAATCGTGGACCAACCCCATGGAAGCCAGCCTGAAGTTTCCGGCCGATTCCGGCCTGTCCCTCATCAACATCTGGCAGATTTGTCTTGGCCGTACGGAGGAGCCGGACGTGCTCTATTGCGGGGCGGAGCCAGCCGCGCTGTTTGAGTCGCGCAATGCGGGAGAAACCTGGTCGCTGGTCCGCGGGCTGTTCGACCATCCGCATCGCCCCCGCTGGATGCCATCGTTCGGTGGGCTCGCCTTGCACACTATTCTGCCCGATCCGGCTAATCCTCTGCGGATGTACGTGGCGATTTCGTCGGGCGGCGTTTATGTGACCGACGACAGCGGAGTTTCCTGGCGCGCGTCGAACCGCGGCGTCCGCGCCGTCTTCATGCCCGACAAGTACCCGGAGTTCGGGCAATGCGTGCATCGCATCGTCCTGCATCCCGACCGCCCCGAACGTCTCTTTCTGCAAAACCACTGGGGCTTGTATCGCTCCGACGACGGCGCTGAAACGTGGCAGGACATCGCCAACGGTGTGCCTTCCGATTTTGGTTTCGCGATCGTGATGCATCCTCGTAATCCGGACTGCGTGTATATCGTTCCGGTCGAATCCGATGAATTCCGCTGCACGCCCGATGGCCGGTTGCGGGTCTATCGCACGCGCAACGCCGGCGCGTCATGGGAAGCGCTGACGCGCGGCCTGCCGCAGAAGGACGCTCACGAAACGGTCCTGCGCGACGCCATGACAGCCGATTCCAGCGATCCGTTGGGCCTCTACTTCGGCACCCGCAGCGGAATGCTCTACAGCTCCGTCGATGAGGGGAAGAGCTGGAAAAAGATCCTGGAGGGTCTCCCGCCGGTAGTTTGCGTGAAGCACGTCGTCGTTGGAGAACCTCGCGCCGCCCGGGAGCCTCAGGCGGCTCCAAAAAGGAGGCATCCATAGTGTCCGTCACATTCCATGTTCCCGGTCCGTTGCGTCTCTTTACAGGCGGGCTCTCCGATGTGGAGGTGGCTGGGTCGCCGGCCACGCTGCAGGAAGCGTTCGACGCCTTGTGGACCCTCTACCCCGGACTGCGAGACCGGGTTGTAACGGAGCAAGGGCGCATCCGGCCACACGTAAATGTGTTCGTGGGAAACGAACATATACGAAACACTGGCGACCTTGCGACCCACTTGTCTCCGGGCGCGGAGATCTCGATTGTCCCCGCCGTAAGCGGCGGCGGCGCGACGAAATACGTACGATACCGGAAGGACTCCACCACAGCATACGGCATTCTCGACGGCGCGCGTATCCGCGAAATTCGCGGCGATCTGTTCGGGGCCCGCGAAGAGACCGGCGCCGTGCATCCGCTCAGCAGCGCCAAGCTGCTGTATCCCTGCGAGCCATCCAAGATTCTGGCGGTGGGCCGCAATTACAAGAGCCATCTCGGCGACCGCCAGCAGCCGGATCGTCCCGAGATGTTCTATAAGCCGGTGAGCGCGCTCCAGCATCCCGAAGAGCCCATCGTGATTCCGCCGGATGCCGCCAACGTGCATTTTGAGGGCGAGTTGGTGATCGTGACCGGCAAGCGTGTGTCGCGCGCTTCACTGGCGGAGGCCCGCGCCGCGATCTTCGGCGTCACCTGTGGCAACGACGTCAGCGAGCGCGACTGGCAGAATGGACCGTGCAAGGATCTGCAGTGGTGGCGCGCGAAAGGTGCGGACACCTTCGCGCCGCTCGGTCCCGCGATCGTCGCGGGGCTGGACTACGGCAACCTCATGCTCGAAACGCGGCTGAACGGCGAGGTTGTCCAAAAACAATCCACGGCCGATCTGACTTTCGATTGTCCGGCGATTGTGAGCTGGGTCAGCCGCTGGGTCACCTTGGTGCCCGGCGACGTGATCTATACAGGTACGCCGGGAAGCACTGGGGCCATGAAGCGCGGCGACATCGTGGAAGTCGAGATCGAGGGCATCGGCGTACTGCGGAACCGTGTAGATCAGTGACTCAGCTTCCTGGTCACGTCCTGGAATTGTTCGGCCGAGAGGCGGACCTCTCCGGTCATGTTGAGCCAGAGCCGGCCGGCGCCGCCATCGGCGAACTGGCCAGTCTGAAGGGCCGCCACGTTCTCAATTTCGGCTGGCAGCGTCGATTTCAAATTCGCGGATTTCTGGATGGCCGACTCGATACTGGCCGTGATCTTTTGCCGGATCGAATCGCCGAAAGACCCGGAACGCAGCAGTTCGCCCAGCGAGCCATCGGCATCGATCTTTCGAACTTGGGCAGTGAGCGCCATGCGGTTCTCCGCAACCGATGGAGTCAGGTTCACTTCGACCACGGCATTGCCGCCCGCGAGCCGTGTGACGATCTGCTTGCCGAACGCCTTGGCGCAAGCGAAACGCTCGTAACGTACATTGGCGGTCAGCACAGCCGAAGGCGCTTCCGGAGCGAGCGCGGCGTGCTCCACCGAGAGCCGCTCCCCGCAGCGGTCCGACCGGTTCAGTTGCGCGGCCAGCACTGGTGTGAGATTTTCCTGAAAGTTGCCAAGGTCCACAGTCATGGCCAATCGGTAAGCCCCCGAAGGCGCGGTCGAGACGGCGCCCCAGGCCGTGATTTCCAGCGCTTGCCCCTCCAGATTGAGTGAGGTCTTGACCGGTGGAATGTTAAGCGTCGAATTGCCGGTCTGCGCCTGTGCCAGGCACACTGCCGCGAGAGGTACACACATCGTTAAACGCATCGAACTGAAAAGGACGCGGAGCCGGCCACGCCGGTTTCATGCCGCGAATCTATGGCGCAACGGTGATCGTCGCAGCGGTACCGTTCCAGTAATAATCGACGGTCCAGGCGGAATCGAAAACGCCGATGGCGACCTGATAGGTTCCGGGCGAGATGCTGCTGTTCGGCGTCCAATTGTAGGTATACTGCTGGGTTTGGCCGCCGGTAAAATTCTGCCCGCTCCAGAAGGTAGTCGCAACCGCCGCGCCCGACTGGCTGAAGATCTGTAGCTCGACATTGGCGTTAGTAAGTCCCGCCGATCCTGTGTCCGTGACCATGGCCGTGATGTTGGACGTGGCCCCGATGGCGATGGTGGAGGGGTTCGCGGTCGCCGATGAACCGAACGTCAAATTCGAGTTCACCGTGATGGTTCCCGCGGATGCATTCCAATTCCATTGCTGCCAGGTCGCGCTGAAGACGCCCACTTCCACGGTGTAAGTGCCGGCTACCTGGGGCGTCAGAGCCAACGGGTAGGTATGCGACTCGTTCTTGGTGAAGTTCTGGCCGGTGAAGTTCTGCGAAGCGGCCGTATTGCCGTTCGGATCGATCACGAGTATCTGCACGATCCCGTTCTGCAGGGTGCGCGCCGTGCATTCGACCGTCGCGGTGACGGTGGTGCTCACGCCTTGCGCGACCGGGTTCGGCGATGCGGTAGCCGAGGAAGAGAAAGTCGGGGGCGCGATCGGTGTGGCAGGCAGCGGCGCGGACTTCGGACTGGTACCCGCCGAGTTCGTTCCCGAGACGACGTAGTAATAAGTCGTTCCGTTGGCCAGATCGGTGTCTTTGAACGCGGTGGGCGATGGGCTGGTGACTGTGCCGATCTTGTTGAATGGGCCTCCGCTCGCGGCGCCGCGACTGACCGTATAGCTGGTCGCGCCGCCTGCCGCATTCCATGTCAAGTGGACAGTACCATTCCCCACAGTCGCCGCCAGGCCGGTGGGCGCGGTGGGTGTCGACGTGATGCTACCCGGTGGAATTACGAACAGGGTGATGCTTTGCGATGGCAGCGTAGCGGCGATCGAGTTACTCGCAATCGAGACATTGCCAAGCGCCGTGATCGCAGTTTGAGATGCGGATGAAATCTGCCAGGCCTGCGCGACGCCGGTGGTCGGGAAGTTCGCCAGGCTGACGCTCACCGGAGTGGTGCCCTGCTGTTTGTTGATGACCATCACGGTGAGCGCGCCATCGGAGGATCGTACCGCGGCAAACGATGACAGATAGTCCGGATCGGCCACTCCAGCGTACACGCTGGTATTCCCGAACTCGGATTTGTTGCCGTCGTAGTTGCGGTAGATCTGCATGGAGAGATAAGTCGGCGAGGGGTTCAGAGGCACGGTCCAACGGGTGGCCATGTCCAACGCCTGGCGGCCGAGGATTCCGAGCACGTCGGCCTGCGTGGTGGCGCCGTTGAGGTTGGCTTCGTCGCCCCAGTTATACTCGGTGACAGCCGTCTGCAACCCTGGATAATACTGTTTGACCCAGCTCTTCAAGTTCGGAATGAGGTTGACCTTCCCGCCGTTTATGCCGACAGTCGCGATCCAGGATTGATCTACATAGTTCGGATCCCAGAGCGAACGAGTCGACTGGTTCCGTATAAGCTGCGCTGCGGTGGAGTCGTTATTACTGTACGATCCGTCCTGCGGATAGTAGTGTACGCTCAGCACGTTCAGCAGATGCGTACCGGTGCTTTGCTGATAGGCGTAAAGCTGCTGCAACAGCCAGGGGTAGTAGTAAGTCTGCCCGTGTGTGTTGTAATCCGATCCGGGGCTGGAGGCGCCATTCTGCTGATCGTATCCGCTGTAGAATTGCGCGAGCCAGCCCCACTCCTCGGGACCCACGATGGTCGCGCCGGGATCTGTCGCGCGTATGTCGGCGACATACGTCAGGAAGTCGTTGTAGATCTCACTGTAGTTGGCGCCAACCGGGTGTACGTCGCGGTGCGTGGAATACCAGATGGAAGGCTCGTTGTCGGTCAGGTAGTAGCGTAGTCCCCCATGGGCCGCGAGTCCCCAGGTACTTACCAGATGCTGCATCCAGCCCTGTTGGATCGAAGGACTGTTTGGGGTGCTGGCATCTGCGGGGTTGTTGCCGGTGATGTATGGATTTCCCGGCGCCGTGCTGATGCCGTTGCCGGCGTCCGGGTTGTAAGGATCCCATCCAGTCTGCGGGCCGTACTTGGCGATTGAGAAAGACCACACCGTGGATCGGTTGGATCCCAGGCTGCCGATGTAAGTGATCATCGGGATAGTGAGCATGGCCTGCGCTCCCACGTTGGCGGCCCTTGTGGTGGTGATGAAGTCGTCGCCGCGATAGCCGGGAGCGGCATTCGAGTCGGCTATGCTTTCAAAGTACCAGTCATTGCCGCGATTGTCGGAGTTGAGCTGCCAGTTGTAGCTGGTGGCTGAATCGCCGCCGTTGCGGTTGAGAGGCACGTTCAAAGTGGCCAGATCGCTGGTCGCGCCGAAACTGAGCCCGTAGATATTCGGGTTGATGGCATGACGGTTGGCGTTCGTGTCGACGGCGACGTATGTGGGCGGGTTCTGGGCGAGTATTCGCGCTGCGGCTGCCAGGAACAGCGCGGGGACGGTTAAGAGCGTTCGCACTTTAGACATGTTGGTCCGGTGGACAGAGTTTCTTCGATTATTCGGCGCGTTGCTTGGAATTTGTCAAGACTGTCTTGGATAGTTGCGCACTGTTATTTGCTGCCCGGGGTGGCAGATGTGTCTGTAGTGGGGCAGGCGCTTTCGCCTGCCAACGGCGAAATCCAGTTCGCCGTGTCGCCCCCTCGCCCCCTCGCCCCCTCGCCCCCTCGCCCGCTCGCCCGCTCGTAACATCGACGCTATTGTCGATGTTGGCGAGCAAAGCTCGCCTACGGCGAACTGAAGTTCGCCGCGGCACGCTGAAGCGTGCGCCACGCAGCTACAATGAAGGTTCCCGATGCAAAAACGCAGTTTGTTCATTACGTTCGAGGGCATGGATGGCTCGGGGAAAACCACGCAAATGCGCGCGCTCGGCCAACGGCTGCGGGCGCATGGGCGGGCGGTACTCGAGACCGCGGAACCGGGCGGCACGCGTATCGGCATGCAGATCCGGCGAGTGCTGCTGGATTCCGCCAACCAGGAACTGTGCCCTACGGCGGAACTGCTGCTGTATTTTGCCTGCCGCGCGCAGAATGTGGACCAGTGGATCGTGCCGGCGCTGGCTGAGGGCAAAATCGTAATATCGGATCGCTTCACGGATTCCACGCTCGTTTATCAGGGCTGCGGGCGCGGACTGGGGGCGGAGACCGTGATGGCGCTCGACCGCATCGCCTGCCGCGGCCTGGTTCCGGATCTTACGCTGCTGATCGACATCGATGCGGAGACCAGCCTGGCGCGGGCACATGCACGCAACAAACGGGCGCCGCACGCCGAGACGCGTATGGACGAGCAATCGCTCGAGTTCCATCGCAAAGTCTACGAAGCCTATCACGCCCTGGCGGCGCGCGAGCCGCAGCGGATGCGCATCATCGATGGCCGCGCCGACCGGGAACGCATGGCGCAACAGATCTGGAGCGTCGTGGAGCCGTATGTTTGACGCTTTTTGGGGCAACCCGCACGTCACCGCGGCCCTGGAGCAGATGATCGCCCGCGACCGCCTGGCGCAGACGCTGCTGTTCGCCGGTCCGGAGGGCGTCGGCAAGGCCACGCTGGCGCGCAGGCTGGCATCGCGCCTGATGGGCCATGCGGATCAGATCGAGCACGACGATCTCAGCCTGCCGGACAATATGGCCACCATCGCGGCGCGCGAGCGATGGCCGGCGGACAAACGCAACCAGGATCCGCTGCTGTTCGCTTCTTATCCGGACTTCGTGACTTTTCCGCCGGATGGGCCGCTGCGGCAGATCTCGATCGACCAGACGCGGTTGCTGCGCGAGTGGGCCAAGCTCGCGCCGAATCGCGGCAGCCGGCGCGTGTTCCTGATCGACCACGTGGACCGCGCCGGCGAGCACGCCGCCAACGCGCTTCTGAAGACTCTTGAAGAGCCGTCGCCGCACCTGATCCTGGTGATGACGGCGGAGAACGCCTACGACCTGCTGCCCACCATACGCTCGCGCGCCGTGCCGTTTCACTTTACGCCGCTTTCGACGGAGGAGACTCAAGAGTTCGTGCGCAAGCGCGGCATGGATGATGCCGAACGCCGCGCGGCCCTGAGCGGCGGAAGTCCGGGCGTGGCCGTGTCTCTCGATCTGGAGGCGTACGACAAACGCCGCGCGGCCATGTTCACGCTGCTGCGGGTAGCTGCGGGGGTGGAACCATTCGGCGCGTGGGTGCCGTATTCGGAGGCCATCGGACGCAGCAAGAGCGAGAAGCTGGAACTGCACCTGAACGTGCTCTACGATCTGCTGCACGATGTGCTGCTGCTGCGGGAATCCGGCGGCGCGGTTCGGAACCAGGATCTGCGCGCGGATTTGGAAGCGGTGGCACGCAAGGTGTCGTTCGGCTGGATTCGATCTGCCGTCAAGAAGGTCGATGAAGTGGCCGAGTTGATCCGGCGGAATATTCAGAAGTCGATTGCGCTGGATGCATTGATCCTGGGGTTGAGGGGTTAACTGCTCGAGCCGTTTTGTATGCTACAGTATGTTGTAGTAGATCGGATCTTGCCATGCCTTTGCCAAAACTATCCAGGCTGGAGCTCAGGATCATGGAGACGCTCTGGAGCAAAGGCCCGTCTTCCATTCGCGACCTGGTAGAAGCGTTTCCCCGGGCCGAAAGGCTCGCGTATACAACCGTACAGACCGTCGTCTACCGCCTGGAAGAGAAGAAGGCGGTACGGCGCACCACCAAAATCGGCAACGCGCATGTTTTCGAGGCGTTGGTCTCCCGTAGCTCGGCGCAGCACCGGATGATCGACGAATTGGTAGCGTTGTTCGGAGGCAAGCGGCTGCCTATCATGGCGCACTTGATCGAATCGGGAAGGCTCACGCCCGAAGAGGTGGCCGAAGCACGGAAGGCGCTCCGAAACCTTGCGAGAAAGGACCAGAGCCGATGATCCCGAGCCAGCTACAGCCCTTGGCGAATCACTTGTGGCAGTCGACGCTGTTTGCCGCCGTGGCAGGTCTCCTGACGCTGGCCTTGAGAAAGAATCGAGCGCAAACCCGGTACTGGCTCTGGCTTGCGGCATCCGTGAAGTTCCTTGTTCCTTTTTCCGTTCTGGTCGAGGCGGGCAGCCATTTCGGACGGCAGGCCCCTGTGGCCCTCACGCACTCGAATCTATCGGCTGCCATCGGGCAAGTCGGCGAACCGTTTTCCATCGCCATTCCGCTGGCTGCCATGCCGGCGGCGCAATCTTCGTCGGCGAGTCTGATCCCGGCCATTCTCTGCGCAGCGTGGACGGTTGGTTTCGCAACGCTGATTTGCTCGTGGTGGCTGCGGTGGAGGTGTCTGCGCGTAGCGCTACGTGCGGCATCGCCCCTCGATCTGCCCATCGGCATGCCAGCGATGTCCTCTGCGGCATTTCCGGAACCGGGCGTAGCCGGCATTCTCCGGCCAGTGTTGCTGTTGCCCGCCGGGATCGCCAGTCGCGTCACACCACCGCAGTTTGAAGCGATTCTGACGCATGAGCTATGCCACGTCCGCCGCCGCGACAATCTCGCCGCCGTAATTCATATGGCAGTCGAGGCCGTGTACTGGTTTCATCCCCTGGTCTGGTGGCTGGGCGCACGGTTGATGGAGGAGCGCGAGCGTGCCTGCGATGAAGAAGTGCTGCGGATGGGCTGCGAGCCGCAAGTATACGCCGAAGGCATCCTCAAGATTTGCGATCTATACCTGGAGTCGTCCTTGCCGTGTGTGGCCGGAGTGACGGGAGCGAATCTCAAGAAAAGAATCGAGGCAATTATGGCCAACCGCATCGCGCTCAGACTGAACTTCGCGAAGAAACTCGCCCTGGCAGTTGCCGGGATGGCGGCTCTCGCCGCGCCAATCGTAGTCGGCATCGGGAATGTGCCCTACGTCCGGGCTCAATCGCCGCAAGCCAAATCCGGGACTGCGGCCGCACCGAAATTCGAAGCGATCTCCATCAAACCCTGTAACGCCTTTCGCAAAGGCACTGTCGAAGAAGACTCGTCTCCCGATACGTTGCGTTCGGAGTGTACGACTGTCGAGCGCCTCCTTCAGCAGGCATATGGTCTGTTCGCGAATGGCCATGTGAATCCCTTATCCTCTGTCACGGTCACCGGGGGCCCGGCCTGGGCCGGATCCGACCTCTACGAGATCGACGCGAAAACGAAGGGGCCTCAAAGCCGGGCAACCATGAATGGGCCCATGCTCCAAGCGCTTCTCGAAGACAGGTTTAAGCTGAGGGTTCATCGCGAGACCAGAGTGGCCCCGGTTTATGAGCTGACTGCGGCCAAGGGCGGCCCCAAACTGCAGCCGTTTCAAGGAAGTTGTACTCCTTGGGACTGGGACCATCCAAATCCTGGTCCTCTGCAGTGTGGAACGTCCCGACTCACTAATAACGGGCTAGATGTGAAGGCTGCGACGATGGCGGATCTTTGCATGTTTTTCTTGGTCACCTTGGACCGGCGCGTCATTGACAAAACCGGGATGGCCGGAAGGTTCGATTTCCATCTGGAGCTGCCCGCCGAAGAACTCGGATTCTTTCGCCGCGCCCACGGATTGCCCGCATTAAGCGATCCGGCGGTGCCCGCGACCGATCCCTCTGTCATTTCTGCAATAAAGACAGCGATAACCAAACTCGGGCTGAACCTGGAGCCGGCCCGATCGCCCGGCGAATTCCTGGTCATCGATAGTGTGGAGCGGCCCTCGGAGGACTAGTCGCGCCGGCGGTCGCGTGGCGCACGCTTTGCCGTGCTGCGCTAGCTCCAGCTCGCCGCAGGAGTTTCTACATTTGCTGGCCCAGATGTGCGTGTGGTGGGGCACGCGCTGGTGCGCGTGGTGGGGCAGGCGCTTTCGCCTGCCAACCGGCGAACTAAAACGCAGGTCGCCCGTCCGCGCGCGCCCGCTGTCTTCCCCGAGCGGGCGGCAGACACGTATTCGTGATAAAAAATACTTAAAGATGCTTTTTACGCGTCAAGTCGCCGTCGCCGCGCTGATTCTGCCGTTGCTGGCCTGCTCGAAGACAGCCACGGAGCCGGTAAAGGCGTCGGCGGCCGCCGCGATCGCCATACCGGTCAAGGTCGCTCGCGTAACCCAGCGGGCCGCGCCGGTTCAAATCCGCGCGATAGGCAACGTGCAGCCCTATCGCACCGTGTCTGTCCGCTGCGAGGTTGGCGGCCAGTTGCAGCGCGTGGGCTTCAACGAGGGCGACGATGTCCACAAAGGCGACGTGCTCTTCGTCATCGATCCGCGCCCCTTCGAAGCGGCCCTCCATCTGGCTGAGGCCAACATCGAAAAGGACAAGGCCCAGGTGCGCCAAGCCGAGCTGGACCTGCACCGCAACCAGCGCCTCTTCGAGAAGGGCGTGATTCCCCGCCAGCAGTACGATCAGTTCCAGACCAACTTCGATGCCCTCACGGCCGCGGTGGCCTCCGACCAGGCCGCTATCGAAACCGCGCGCCTGCAGTTGAACTACGCGACGGTGCACTCTCCCATTGACGGCCGCACGGGCAGCCTGCTGATCCATCTCGGGAACCTGGTGAAGGCCAACGACACGGTGCTGATAGTGATCAACCAGGTGCAGCCTATCTTCGTGAATTTCGCGGTGCCAGGGCAATACCTGCCCGATATCAAGAGGTACATGAGCGGCGGCCTGCGGGTGGATGCGCGGCCCAAAGAAGGCGGGCGGACTGACTCCGGGCGCCTCACCTTCGTCGATAATGCCGTGGATCAAACCACCGGCACAATCATGCTCAAAGGCACCTTTCAAAACGAAGCCCGCACGCTCTGGCCTGGCGAGTTCGTGGAAGCCGTGCTCCATCTCACCACTCAAGCCAATGCCTTGCTGGTGCCTTCTCAGACGGTGCAGAATGGACAGGCGGGCCAATATGTGTTCGTCGTCAAACCCGATTTCACCGTCGAGTCGCGGGTGGTCACCGTCAGCCGCACCGTCGATCAGCAAAGCGTCATCTCCAGCGGCTTGGCCGCCGGCGAGACCGTGGTGACCGACGGCCAGTTGAGCCTGACGCAGGGCGCCAAGGTGCGGATAAAAGCTGACGCCGGCGAACAGGCGCCACGGCTATGAACATCACCGATCTCTTTATACACCGTCCGGTGATGACCACCCTGGTGATGCTGGGCATCGTGCTATTCGGCGTCGCCGGATACCGGCTGCTGCCGGTCAGCGATTTGCCCAACGTGGATTTCCCGACCATCCAAGTGACGGCGATCCTACCCGGCGCCAATCCCGACACCATGGCTTCCTCTGTGGCCACGCCTCTGGAGCGCCAGTTCTCTACCATCGCCGGGCTCGACAACATGAATTCCACCAGCGCCTTGGGCCTGACCAACATCACTTTACAGTTCGCGCTGGACCGGTCGCTGGATGGCGCCGCGCTGGATGTGCAGGCGGCCATCACCGCCGCGCAACGCCAATTGCCGCCCAACCTGCCGAGCCCGCCCACTTTTCTCAAGGTCAACCCAGCCGACCAGCCCATCCTGTATCTCTCCATCAACTCCCCCACGCTACCGCTTTCCGACGTGGACGAATATGCCGAGACTATGATGTCCGAGCGCATCTCCATGATCAGCGGCGTGGCGCAGGTGTCTGTCTTCGGGTCGCAGAAATTCGCCGTGCACGTGCAGCTCGATCCCGACGCCATGGCCAGCCGCGGCATCGGCATCAACGAGGTGGAGCAGGCGGTCGAGGCGCACAACGTCAATCTGCCGCTGGGCACGCTTTATGGGAAGCACCAGGCATTCACGGTGCAGGCGAACGGCCAGTTGTACCGGGCGGCTTCCTACGGTCCCATGATTGTCGCCTGGCGCAATGGCGCTCCGGTGCGCCTCAACGATATAGGGCGCGCGGTCGACAGCGTGCAGAACGACAAGGTGGCCGGCTGGTACAACGACCGGCGCTCCATCGTGCTGGCCATCCTGCGGCAGCCCGGCACCAACACCGTGCAAGTAGTGGATGCCATCAAGAAACTGCTGCCGAAGTTCCGTGCACAGATGCCGCCCTCCGTGAATCTGGACATTCTCTACGACCGTTCCGAATCCATACGCGATTCGGTCAACGACGTCAAGTTCACACTGTTCCTCACCGTCTGCCTGGTGGTGCTGGTCATCTTTCTGTTCCTGCGGAACGTTTCCGCCACGATCATCCCCAGCCTGGCGCTGCCGATGTCGATTGTGGGCACTTTCGCGGTCATGTATCTGCTCGGATACACATTGGACAACCTCTCCCTGATGGCCCTCACGCTCTCGGTCGGCTTCGTGGTGGACGATGCCATCGTGATCCTGGAGAACATCGTGCGTCATCAGGAGATGGGCAAGGGCCGCATGGAAGCGGCCGTGGAGGGCGCGCGCCAGATCGGTTTCACCATTCTGTCGATGACCCTGTCGCTGGCCGCGGTGTTCATTCCGGTGCTGTTTATGGGCGGGATTCTGGGACGGCTCTTCCATGAATTCGCAGTGGTCATCGGCGTGGCGATCCTGATCTCGGGCTTCGTGTCGCTCAGCCTGACGCCCATGCTCTGCAGCCGCTTCTTGAAGCCGGTGAAAGAGACGCGCCACGGCGCGCTGTATCGCGCGTCCGAACATGTCTTCGACGGCATGCTGGCAAGCTACGACTGGACTTTGCGGAAGGTCATCCGCCACCGGCTGGCCACCATGGTCGTCTCAGCCGCGGTGCTGGTGGGAACCGGTTACCTGTTCGTCAAGATCCCCAAGGGTTTCATCCCCAACCAGGACACCGGCCAGATCTTCGGTTTCACGGAGGCTTCGCAGGATATTTCGTTTGACGCCATGGTCCAGCACCAGTTGCAGGTGGCGGATGTTCTGCGGCACGACCCCAACATCAGTTCGTTCTCCTCGAGCGTAGGAGCCGGAGGATCGAGCGTGGCCGGCAATACCGGCCGCGTATTCGCCCGCCTCTCGCCGCGCGACAAGCGCACGCTCACGCCGGAACAGGTCATCGAGGAACTGCGTCCCAAGCTGAGAGCGATTCCCGGTATGCGCGTTTTCCTGCAGAACCCGCCGCTCATACGCATCGGCGGCCAGCTTACCAAGAGCCTCTATCAATACACGCTGCAGGGCACCGACACCGACGAGCTTTACCGCGCGTCCGCCGCGTTTGAAAGCCGGGTGCGAAAAATACAGGGCCTGCAGGACGTCACCACCGACCTGCTGATCGCCAGCCCGCAGGCGGTCCTGGACATCGACCGGGACAAAGCCTCCATGCTGGGCATCAATGCCGGCCAGGTGGAGAACGCCCTCTACAATGCTTACAGCCAGCGCCAGGTCTCCACGATTTATACGCCCACCAACGAGTACTGGGTGATCATGGAACTCGAGCCGCAGTTCCAGCGCGACCCAGCCAACCTCGGGCTGCTCTACATTCGCAACGCCACCGGCCAGTTGGTTCCGCTCAGCGCCGTCGCGAAACTGACGCAGGGTGTGGGGCCGCTGACCGTCAATCATCTCGGCCAGTTGCCCTCGGTGACCATCTCGTTCAATTTGCAGCCCGGCGTCGCGCTAGGCGACGCGGTCAACCGTATCGAAGAGATTGCGCGCGATTTGCCGGCCACCGTCACTACCAGTTTTCAGGGCGTCGCCCAGGCGTTTCAATCTTCCCTGCAAGGCATGGGATTCCTGCTGGTCACCGCCATTCTGGTCATCTACATGGTGCTCGGCATTTTGTACGAGAGCTTCATTCATCCGATCACCATTCTCTCGGGACTACCCTCGGCGGGCTTTGGCGCGCTGGTCACCCTGATGCTGTTTCACAACGACCTCAACATCTACTCGTTTGTGGGCATCATCATGCTGATCGGCATCGTCAAGAAGAATGCCATCATGATGATCGACTTCGCGGTGGAGACCCAGCGCCTCGAAGGCCTGGCGCCCGCCGAAGCCATTTACCGGGCATGCCTGGTGCGGTTTCGCCCGATCATGATGACCACCATGGCGGCCCTGATGGGCACGCTGCCGATCGCTCTGGGATTCGGCGCGGGCTCGGAAGCGCGCCGCCCGCTGGGGCTGGCCGTCGAAGGCGGGCTGGTGGTTTCGCAGCTCCTGACGCTCTACATCACCCCGGTGTTCTACATTTACATGGAGAAGTTCTTCGGCGGACGCGGGCGGTCGCGCAAGCGCAAGCCGGCGCTGGAAGCCGCGCCCGTGGCGTAGGGGCTTGTCATCCAAGTGACCGGCGAACTGAAGTTCGCCGCCTCTAGTCTCTACATTTTCCCAAAGAGTGCTTGACGGCACTGTTGTGCAAAAAGGTGGGGCAGGCGCTTTCGCCTGCCAACAGCGAACTCTAGTTCGCTGTAACCGGCGGACTGAAGTTCGCCGCAGCACGCTGAAGTGTGCGTCACGGTAAAATCGCATTTGCGCTTTCTCATCGCACTGCTGTTCCTGCCGGCCGCCTTTGCGCAGGGCAATTACGAGATCCAGGTCTACGGCTGGGAACTGGTTCCCCCGCACGCGACCATGGTGGAATTGCATTCCAATTTCACGTTTGAAGGAAGCAAGACCACCACGGATGGGACGCTGCCCACCGAACACCAGGAGCACGAGACGGTGGAGATCACACACGGCTTCAACGAGTGGTTTGAAACCGGCTTTTACCTGTTCAACAACCACCAGCCCGACATGGGCTGGATGTGGGTGGGCACGCACATACGCCCGCGCTTTGCCATCCCCGAGCGCTATCATCTTCCGGTCGGAATCAGCCTTTCGAATGAGATCGGTTACCAGCGCCCGAAGATTTCCGCGGATACCTGGACGTGGGAAATCCGCCCGATCATCGATAAGAAGCAGGGCCGCTGGTACGCCGCGTTCAACCCCACGATCGACAAGTCGTTCCACGGTCCGGACGCGCGGCGCGGTTTTGAATTCTCACCCAATTTCAAGGTCAGCTACGACCTGACCCCGAAGGTCGCCGCCGGACTGGAGTATTACGGGGCGCTGGGGCCGATCACGGGCTTCGATCCGCTGCGCGATCAACAACAGCAGATCGTGCCGGCCATCGATTTGAACCTGAACCCACGATGGGAATTCAATTTCGGCGTCGGCGTGGGAGTAACGCATGGCACCGATCATTTGCTGGCCAAGATGATTCTGGGGTACCGGTTTGGAAAGTAATACTACGTGATCGCGGTGCACGGGCCGGCGCCGTGGTCCATTGCCGAACCCCCCGGACGTGTGCTTAAAATGGTGTGCGGCGAGCCTGCCGGGACCGGACGCGTAAGGGTGCCATGCCTGAATCAATCAAAGACAAAATCGCCATTATTGGAGTAGGCTGCACGAAGTTCGGCGATAATTTCGACCAGAGCTTCGAAGATCTGCTGGCGGAGGCCGGATTCGCGGCCTTCGCCGACGCGAACATCGCGCCGGAGCGCGTGGATGCCGCGTGGCTGGGCACGTTTTCGCCATACGCCGGAAACGGCAAGGCTTCGGTTTCGCTGGCCGATGCGCTGCGCCTCTATGGCAAACCCATCACACGCGTCGAGAACTACTGCGCTACCGGCACGGATGCTTTTCGCAACGCCGCCATGGCCGTGGCATCCGGCATGTACGATGTGGCGCTGGTGGCCGGCGTGGAAAAACTCAAGGACCGCCCCATGCGCGGCCTCGGTTGGGAGGGCGGCCATCCCTATCAGCACGACGGTCTCACGGCGCCGGGTGTCTTCGCCATGGTCGCGAACCGCTACTTCCATCGCTTCGGCGGAGGGCGCGAAGCGCTGGCCAAGGTCTCCGTGAAGAACCACCATAACGGCGCGCTGAATCCCAAGGCGCACTTCCAGATGGAAGTAAGCGAGGAGCAGGTGCTGAAGGCGCCCATTGTGGCCTGGCCGTTCGGGCTGTTCGACTGCTGCCCCACCACCGATGGCGCCGCGGCTGCGGTGATTTGCCGCGCCGATATGGCCCGCCAGTTCCGCGACGATTACGTGCTGGTTAAGGGACTCGGACTGGCCGTCACCAGCGGGCGGCCCTGGTATGATCCAGCCTATGAATATGTCGGCTTCGCGGCTACGCGCGCGGCTTCCGAAGAGGCTTACCGCATGGCGGGCATTCACGATCCGGTGAAGGAGATCGATCTCGCGGAAGTGCACGACTGCTTCACTTGGACCGAGATCAGCAACTACGAAGATCTTGGTTTTTGCGGCAAAGGCGAAGGCGCGCACTTTATCGGCGAAGGGCGTAGCACGCTGGCAGGCGATCTGCCCGTGAACCCGAGCGGCGGGCTGAAGTCCTGCGGGCACCCCATCGGCGCCAGCGGCGTGCGCATGATATACGAAATCGTGACGCAGTTGCGCGGGCAGGCGGGAGCGCGCCAGGTCCGCGACTCCGAACTGGGAATGGTGCACAACCTGGGCGGTCCGGGCGCGGTGGCCTGCGTGATCGTGCTGGGGCGGTAAGTCGCGTGGCGCAGGCTTCAGCGCGGGGTGCCCACGGGGCCGGGCGAACTTCAGTTCGCCGTCTGGACTTTCTACATTTGCCGGCCTGAGGATGGCAGATGTGCTTGTGGTGGGGCAGGCGCTTTCGCCTGCCAACGGCGAAATTCAGTTCGCCGTCTAAGCATCGGGTTTCACTAATGAACGTTTTATACGCGCTGCGCCGAGCCAAACAATTCCACGCAAATTCACCCGCGGCAATCGACGGCGACCGCACCATCACCTACACCCAATTTGCCGAGCGCGTCGCACGCCTCGCGAACGCGCTGCGCGATCTGGGCATGCAGCGCGGCGATCGCGTTGCGGTGCTGATGCTGAACTCGGCGCGGTACCTGGAGCTATATCATGCCGTGCCGCTGGCCGGCGCGGCCGTCGTGCCGGTTAACATCCGCTGGAACCAGGAGGATATGGTCTTTGCACTGGCGGATTCCGGCGCCCGCCTGCTAGTGGTGGACGACTACTTTGCGCGCCTGGAGCCCGCCTTGCAAGCCGCTCTGCCCGATCTTGCGTACCTGTTCGCCGGCAACGGACCGTGTCCCGGCGGAATGGCAAATTACGAAGCCTGCCTGGCCGCCGCATCTCCCAAGATTCCGGAGGAGCCCGATCCGGCTGAAGATGACCTCGTGGGCTTGTTCTATACCAGCGGCAGTACGGGCGGCCCTAAGGGTGTCATGCTCACGCACAGGAACATTTGTGCGAATGCGCTATACGGTACGGTCGTGATGGCCATCTCGCCCGATTGGATCTTCCTCCACGCGGCGCCTATGTTCCACCTGGCCGACGCCGGCATCGTGTATTCCATCGTGATGCAGGGCGGCTCCAATTGTTTCCTGCCGGCCTTCGACCCCGAAGCGTGTCTGCGAGTGATCGAGCGGCACCGCATTACACACACTGCCCTGGTGCCGGCGATGGTGAACATGCTGGTGAACCATCCGGCCATCGACCGGTACGACACTTCCAGCCTGCGCACGATCCTGTACGGCGGCTCCCCCATGCCGCTGGAGGTGTTGCGGCGCGCGCGCGAAAAACTGCGCTGCCAGTTTGCGCAGGCTTACGGACTATCGGAGGCCAGCCCGGTGCTGACGTATCTGGGGCCGGAGGACCACAATTTCGAAAACGCAGAAGCGCAGTTTATCCCGGTGAAGTCGGGCGGGAAGCCGATCCTGGGCGTGGAGGTCAAGGTGGTGGACCCGCTGGATCGCGAGCTTCCGCCGGGCGAGGTGGGCGAAATCGTGGCGCGCGGCGCGAACATCATGAAGGGCTACTGGAACCAGCCCGCCATCACTGCCGACACGCTGCGCGGCGGCTGGCTGCATACCGGCGACATGGGCGCGTTTGACGCCCAAGGTTACCTCTACGTCCTCGACCGCAAGAAGGACATGATCAAGCCCGGCGGCGAAAACGTGTATTCACCGGAAGTCGAGGCGACGATCGCTTCGCATCCGGACGTGCTGGAGGTGGCCGTGATCGGCGTGCCCGACCCGCAGTGGACCGAGGCGGTCAAAGCCGTGGTCGTGAAGCGCCCGGACAGCGCGCTTAGCGAACAGGCGCTGATCGACTTCTGCCGCGCGCGCATGACGCACTTCAAATGCCCGACGTCCGTTGACTTCATCGACGCGCTGCCGAAGGGCGGCACCGGCAAGCTGCAAAAGAACGTGCTGCGGGAGCGGTACCGGGCAAAATCTGCGATTATAGGCACGTGAAGACTACCGTGCAAAGGCGGCCGCGTGGGGCAAGACCCGTAAAGACTTGTGAGCAGTTGCCGCGGCATTCCAGAGCGTCGATCGTAAGCAAACCTTGGGAGAACGCGTTTGGTGGCCTCAAGGATCTTCATCGGGAAAACCGTCGCATTGAGCGGCTGATTGCGGCCGAATTCGAGACGATCGACAAAGAAGAATAGCGCTTCGAGTCTGCATGCACGCTTTGTCCTCTGGCCAGCGGGGCCGCTTGCGAGCGTTCATGGTCTTACACCAACACGATACCCGGCGTAGATTCTTAGCATCGGGAGCCCGGTCATGATACACTAAACGCCATCCGCGAGGCTCGGAGGTCGTCGTATGTTCCGCTTGATCGCGCTTCCGATTGCGTTTTTGCTTTGCCATTCGACCGGCGTGTTCGCTCAACCGCAGCCGGTGTCGTTCGCGCAATCGCCCCAATTTGCCGTGCCCATCACAGGCAGTTTGTCAACCGCGGACTTCAACGCCGATGGCAACCCGGACCTGTTGGTGACCAGCGCGGCGCCCCCCGGCATCGTAGCCTACATGGGAAATGGCCATGGGGAGTTTCAGCCTGTTGTGACCCCTCTGCAGGAACTTCCCCACGGTGTCATCGTAGGCAATTTCAATGGCGACCGTTACCCGGATGTGGCTGTCTGTCATGAAGGCTCGGTCGAGATTTTATTGGGTAAAGGCGATGGGACGTTCGTCTCGACAAGCTCGATTACGCTTCCGTATCCAAGCGATGAGAGCTGCCGCTACATGACCTCGGCCGACGTAAATCAGGACGGAAATGCGGACCTGGTGATCCCAAGCAGTTCATCGATTCTGGTCTATCTGGGAGACGGAACCGGGCAATTCACGCAAAAGAGCGCCACGCTCATGCCGGGAGCTGTGCCCGGTCCGGTACTTAGCGGTGTGTTCCACTCCGGCAAGTCTCCGGATATCGTGGCGGCTTCCGGGTTGCCGGTTTACGGGCCGCTCTTTCAGATGTACCTTCTGGCCGGCAACGGCGACGGCACGTTCCAGCCGCCAGTTGCGATCAGTCACGACTTTTTCCTCAGTTGCGCCGCCGGCGATTACAATAACGACGGCCGCCTCGATCTGGCCTGCGCCGGTCAACAGCAAACAGGCTACGCAGTCTACCTCGGCAACGGCGACGGAACCTTCCAAAAGCCTCAGGCTCACGAGGCCGCCGACGACATCCTTTCCCTGCAGACAGCCGATCTGGATGGCGACGGAAATCCCGATCTCATTTTTGAATTCGGGAGTTGGTGCTATGTGCCGTGCACTCCCACCGGCGCCGATACGATGGCGGTCTCCTTCGGCAAAGGCGACGGCACATTTGGCCCGGTAACGTATTTACCCGTGGGAACCCAGGCAGTCACGGCCGTAGCCGCGGATTTTAATTCAGATGGGGAGATGGACCTCGCGATCCTGGAGAAGACCAGCAACGCCGACCCGGACCTCTCGGCGGTTACTCTACTGTTTGGGAAAGGGAACCGGCGCTTCGAGTCTCCAGATACTTACTACCAGCGAGGGTCGTTTCACATCGCGGCGGCGGACTTCAACGGCGATGGAAACCTCGATCTCATCGCGTTCGACGATTACATTAATACGCCGTACGGTATCTACATGTTGCCGGGGCGAGGGGATGGAACGTTCGGGAAGGCCATCTTTACATCCACGACGTCCGGCCTGGAGTTTGGGGGCGTCGCCGATTTCAATGGAGACGGCAAGATGGACGTCTGGGCGGAGGACACCAATGGAAATCTCGACATTCTGCTTGGAAACGGCAGTGGCGGCTTCCGGCAGGTCTCTTCCCTAGACATCACACCTTCCAGTCTGTTGGTGGCCGACGTCAATAACGATGGCATCCCCGATCTGATCGTGGAGTCGTCGCCGCCGGAATTTGCGACCGTCGAGATTCTGTTGGGCAAAGGCGACGGCACGTTTCAGGCGCCGATACCGGTGTGTACCTCTTGCACACTCGGCTGCACGGGCGACTTCAACGGCGACGGCAACGAGGACCTGATTGTATTCTCCAGCAGCGGCGGGGCTGTGTATTTCGGAAATGGCGATGGCACTTTTCAAGCTGGACCAGCGCTGCCGCCAGGGTATATAGCGCCAATCACGGCGGCCGATCTCAACGGGGATGGCACACTCGACCTGGTAATCGTCGGCCCGACCAGCATTCTACTCGGAAACGGAGATGGCACCTTTCGGCCCGGCCAGAGCCAGCCGGCCCTTGACGTCGCAGCCGGCCAGTTCCTGGTTTCCGACTTGAACGGCGATGGTATTCCGGATGTGGCGGTGGTCTCTAATTCGCAGGTCACGTTCTTTTTGGGTACGGGCGACGCGAACTTCGTGCAGCAGGCGCGGATCGTGCCGTTCTCAGTCGTATACTCCGATCCGAGCGTTCTCCTGGGCAACTTCAACAACGACGGCAAGCCCGATCTGGGAATTTTCGATCAAGTAATCCACGTCGCCTACGTCCTGCTGAATTCGACGCCCTAACTCACCGGCCCCACTTGCTCTGGTCCGATCATAGCTATTTCATGATGGCTCCTTAGCTGCTAGCGCTACAACTCCAACCGCACGACCGTCTCCAAATGATAAGTTTGCGGAAACAGGTCTACCAGCGTCATGCGCTGAATCCGGTATCCGGCAGCGAGCAGTCCCGCCAAATCGCGAGCCAGCGTGGCCGGATCGCA
>Ga0181518_10000046_pt1 | contig 133144 bp, 119 predicted proteins | sample PEATcosm2014_Bin_28_FD_119751 | JGI IMG/M metagenome (GOLD analysis project Ga0181518, IMG submission 119751) | Peatland microbial communities from MTU Mesocosm Facility, Houghton, MI, USA - PEATcosm2014_Bin01_60_metaG | ecosystem: Environmental > Terrestrial > Soil > Wetlands > Peat | place...
CTTCACCGGCAACACAATCGACGAAATCGGCAGCGGCGGCGAATTAATCGCCGAGCCGAACTGCGTGATCAAATTAATCACCTTCCACGGCACCGACGAACTCTTAGAACACGAATCAAAACTCTTAGACACATTCTCCGGCTCCGCGCCACCTCTGTTCGTGACCTTTAAAATCGAAAACCTTAGCAGCGAAAAAACGTGCGCTTTCAAAGGCACGTCTTCCATCGAAGGCACGCTAAACGCGATCCTGATCAATCCCGAAACACCCGAAAAATTACGTGACCTTGAATTCAACCCAGCCGTCACAGGCTCTCAGAGCCTAACCTTTGCCGGCAAACGGGCTACATTCGAAAGCACCGAGTCACTGGAGCTCTACGACCAAGCGGAATGGAAGATGCACTGAACACAATAACCCCCTGAGCGACCGTCCGAAACCTGCGGGCGAGCAGGAGTCATATCAGTTGGAGTTGAACCGGCAGGGCACGCCAAGCCTCGCGGAAGGAGCGTGCCTTGCCGGGTGTTGAGACTACCCCTGCTCGCCCGCTGCCTCCCATCGCGCGCATGCGGACCGTCTGGGCTGGCAGTCACCCTCGGCCGGCCTGGATCGACCCACGCGCTCACCGCCGGCCGTCCCCGGCCTCAGCGCCAGCGCTCCAGCAAATCCTCCTCGCCCACTCCCCGCACCACCCGCGCCGGCACGCCCATGACGACCGCCCGCGCCGGAACATCCCGCGTGACCACCGCCCCGGCCGCGACGAACGCCTCCTCGCCGATCTCCACCCCCGGCGTGAGCACCGCCCCGCCGCCCACCCTGCACGCGCGGCGCAAAGTCGCCCCCCGGATCGGAGTCTCATCCCCATGCCGCGCCATCGTGTCGTCGTTGGTCGTCAGCGCGCCCGGCCCGACGAACACGTCGTCCTCGACGACGGTGAACGCGGTCAGGTAGACGTTCGTCTGCACGCGCACGCGCGCGCCGATGACGACATCGTTGTCGACGACGCTGCCGCGCCCGATCACCGAGCCTGCGCCGATCGTCGAGCGCTCGCGCACGAAGGACTGGTCGCCGACGATCGCCTCGTCGGCGATGCTCGCGCCGGCGAACAGCACCGCGCCGGCGCCGACGCTCACCCCCGCTCCCAGCCGCAGCCCGCCGACGGCGCCGCGGGCGCCCGAGTGGCGCGCGAGGCGCGGGTGCTTGCCGAGCACCGCGTGGTCCTCGATCGCGCATCCCGGACCGATGACCGTGTCGTCGTGCACGACCACGTGCGCGCCGAACATCACCTGCTCCCCGACCTCCACGCCCTCGCCGAGCAGCAGTCCGCGGGCGCTCCACGCGGCCCTGGCGCCCTCCGGCTTCAAAGGCGCACGACGTTGGCGCCGGCGGCCGTGCGCGTGACCCCGCGCAGATCGAGCACCAGGCGCGCGCGGCGGGCGATCAGCTCGTGGTCGACGCCCGGGTGGGCGGTGACGATCAGCGCCAGGTCGGCGTCGGCGACGGCGTCCTGCAGCGATGTGCTCGTCAGCGCGAACTCCGCGAGCGCGGGGACGTGCGGGTCGTGGTAGACGACCTCCGCGCCGAGCTCGCGCAGCAGCGCGATGATCTTCAGCGCGGGCGACTCGCGCATGTCGCCGACCCCGGGCTTGTAGCTGACGCCGACGACCGCGATGCGCGCGCCTTTGACCGACATGCCGCGGTCGTTGAGCGCGCGCTGCGCCTTGGCGACGCAGTGGTAGGGCATCTGCTGGTTGACCTTGCCGGCCAGCTCGATGAACTCGGTCGCCATGTCGAACTCGCGCGCGCGCCAGCTCAGGTAGAACGGGTCGACGGGAAGGCAGTGGCCGCCCATCCCCGGCCCCGGATCGAAGCGCATGAACCCGTACGGCTTGCTCGCGGCGGCGTCGACGACCTCCCAGATGTCGATGCCCATGCGGTCGGTCAGCATCGCCAGCTCGTTCACCAGCGCGATGTTGACCGAGCGGAAGATGTTCTCCAGCAGCTTCGTCAGCTCCGCCGCCTCGGGACTGGACACGCGCACGATCTCGTCGCACACCAGCCCGTACAGCTCCTGCGCGCGCTCGGCGCACGCGTCGGTCAGCCCGCCGAGCACCTTCGGCGTGTTGCGCAGCGTGTAGTCGGTGCGGCCCGGGTCGACCCGCTCGGGCGAGAACGCCAGGTGGAAGTCCCTGCCCGCGGCGAGCCCCGACTCCTCCAGCAGCGGCGCCACGCGCTCGCGCGTCGTGCCCGGGTAGGTGGTCGACTCGAGCACCACCAGCTGGTCGGCCTGCAGCACCTCCGCCAGCGCGCGCGTGGAGTCGATCAGCGGGCCGAGGTCGGGCTCGCGGTTGCGCGTCAGCGGCGTCGGCACGCACACGAGCACCGCGTCGGCCTTTGCCAGCCGCGCGTAGCGCGTCGTCGCGTGGATCCGCTCGGCGACCTCCTTCAGCGCCTCCGCGGAGACGTCCTCGATGTAGGACTCCCCCGCCTCGATCGCCTCCACCTTGCGCGAGTCCACGTCGACCGCGATCACGTCGCAGCCCTCCTGCGCGAAAGCCACCGCCAGCGGCAAGCCGACGTAGCCCAGCCCGATCACACCGACGGTCGTCATCGGCCGCCAGTCTAGAGCTTCAGTTGGACACGGCCGCGGCGCCCTGCAGCGCGCGTACGTCCGCGAGCACCATCCGCTCGACGAGCGCCTCGAAGCCCACATGCGGCTCCCAGCCGAGCCGCTCGCGCGCCTTCGCCGGGTCGCCCACGTTGGGGGTGCTCTCCGCGGGTCGCACCAGCGAGTCGTCCGAGCGCAGGTAGCGCTCGGCGTCCAGGCCGACGCACGCGAACGCCGCGTTCGCCAGCTCGGCCACCGTGTGCGGGACGCCGCTGGCGAGGATGTAGTCGTCGGGCCGCTCCTGCTGGAGCATCAGCCAGGCGCCGTACATGACGTCCCCGGCGAACGACCAGTCGCGCACGGCGTCCAGCGAGCCGAGCGTCAGCTCCTGCTGCAACCCCAGGCTGATCGCCGCCGCCGCGCGGGAGATCCGCCGCGTGACGAACTGCTCGGGCCTGCGCTCGGACTCGTGGTTGAACGTGATGCCGGAGCTCGCGTGCAGGCCGTCGCGCGTGCGCAGCGCACCCACCAGCTGGTGCGTGGCGAGCTTGGCGATCGCGTACGGCGTCGTCGGCCGGCACGGGGTGTCCTCGCGCTGCGGCGACTCCGGCGCTTCGCCGAACATCCCGCCCGACGCGGCGACGAACACGCGAGTGTCGCCGTCCATGTCGCGCACCGCTTCGAGGATCGCCGCGCACGAGCCCGCGATCGCCCGCAGGGTTTCGCCGGGGCGTTGCCACGACGCCGGCACGAACGACGGCGCCGCCAGGTGGTAGATCTCGAAGGCCCCGCCCGCGCCGTCGACCTCGGCCGCGCGCACCTGCTCGACCGCCGCGCGCAGCGTGTCCGGCTCGAGCAGGTCGCCGTGCACCAGGTGCAGCCGTCCGCGCAGGTGCTCGCTGCAGCCGAGCGAGTCCTCTGGTGTGCCCCTGATCATGCCGGTGACGCTGTAGCCCTTCTCGAGCAGCAGGTCCGCGAGGTACGACCCGTCCTGGCCGGTGATGCCCGTGATCAGAGCGCTGCGGGCGGAGTCCACGGCTGTGGAGATTACGTGCTCGCGGCGCGAGGCTCGCCACCGTCGGCGTAAGGCTCGCCGCCACCGGCGTGGGGCCCGCCATCGCCGGCCCGCCCGTCGTACACCGCCGCCAGCCGGCCTGCGACCGCGTCCGGCGCGCACAGCGCGCGAATCCGCTCGCGTCCCCGCTCGCCCGCCGCGCGATCGCCGGCCAGGCGTGCGATCGCGCCCGCCAGCTCGCGGGCGTCGCCGGGCGCCGCGAGCGCTTCGTGCTCGACGAGCTCGGGCAGCGCGCCGACGCGGCTGGCGACGACGGGCAGCCCGGCGGCCATCGCCTCGGCGACCGCCAGGCCGAACGTCTCGGCCGAACGCGACGGCGCGAGCGCAACGGCGGCGCCGGCGCGCAGCTCGGCCAGCTCCCCCTCCCCGACCTGGCCGAGGAAGCGGACGTCCCCGCCGCCGGCGCGCCGCTCGAGCGCCGCGCGCTCGGGCCCGTCGCCGGCGACCACCAGCGCCATCCCGGCCTCGCGGCACGCGTCGATCGCGACGTCCACGCCCTTCTCCGGCGCGAGGCGCGCAACGACGAGTGCGTACGAGCCCGCGGCCGCGATCCCTCCAGCCGGCGATCCCGATCTCATCAAAACATCCGACCCCGCCGCGAACGCCTGCTCGCGCAGCGGCGGAGCGAGCACGTGCACGCGCTCCCACGGCAACGGCGCGCCGAGCTCTCGCAGCCGCTCGCGCGCGAAGGCGCTGGGGACGATCAGCGCGTCCGCCTGCTCGACCAGGCGCCGCTGCCACAGCGCCAGCGACGCGCCGTACGCCACCGCCTCGGGCACGCTGCCGCGACAGTTCAGGCGCACCCCCGGGAGCGTGTCGCGCCCGTGGCAGCGCGTGCACTCGGCGCCGCGCGTGAAGCACACGCCGATCGCGCACACGAGGCGGTACTGGTGCAGGTGCAGCACCACCCGCGCCCCCGCGCCGCGCGCGGCGGCCAGCGCGCGCCAGCCGAGCGCCGGCAAAAGGTTGTGCGCGTGCACGACGCGCGCGCCGCTCAGCCGCACTGCCTGCGCGACATCCTCGGGCGCGAGCCCTCCACGCAGCAGCCCCGCGGCGGCGCGCGCACGCCCGAGGCTCGCGGAGTCGCGCGTCAAAAGCTCCGCCGGCTCGCCCATGTGCTCGCGCACGAGCCACAGCAGGTCCTCGACGGCGCGCTCCTCGCCGCCGCTCGTGCGGTAGCGGTTGTGCAGGAAGAGGACCATCTCCGCGTCAAACCTAGACTCTCTGCCAGTCATGGCCCCGTCTGCCTCGATCGTGATACCCACGCGCGCGCGCCTGCCCTACCTGGAGGTGGCGCTGTCGTCGATCGCGCCGCAGGCGGCGGAGCTCGGCGCGGAGGTGCTGGTGGTCGACGACGCCGGCCCGTCGCGCGCGGCGCGCGAGCTGAGCGAGCGCTTCGGCGCCCGCTACGAGCCGCACCCCGGCCCGCAGGGGCTGAACGTCGCGCGCAACACCGGCGTCGAGCGCTCGCACGGGGAGCTGGTGGTGTTCGTCGACGACGACGTGCGCGTGAGCCCCGGCTGGCTGCAAGCGCTGCTCGAGGCGGCCCGCGAGCACCCGGACGTGGACGTGTTCACGGGTCCGATCAGGGCGCGCCTGGAGGGTCGCACGGCGAGCAGCTGCGGACGCGAGCGCCCGCCGATCACGACGCTGGAGCTCGGCCCGAACGACACCGACGCGCGCTTCGCGTGGGGCGCGAACATGGCGATCCGCCGCGGCGCGCTGGAACGCGTGGGGCCGTTCGACGTATCGCTGGAGCACGGCGGCGACGAGCAGGAGTGGCAGGAACGGTTGCGCGTGAACACGCCCGGCGCGCGAGCTCTTTATGTGGGTCGCGCGGCGGTCGAGCACCGGCGCGTGGGCGCGGACGCAGGTCTGCGCTCGCTCTCGCGCGCCGGCTACACGCGCGGTCGCGCGGCCAGGCGCTTCGACGCGCGCCAGGGACGGGCGCCCTCGCTCGGGAGGGAGGCGCTGACGCTCGGCGGCTGCCTCGGCCATGTGGTGCGCAGGCGCTGTCCCGCCGGGCTGACGATGGTCGCGCACAGCTGGGGCCGGCTGCGCGAAGGGCTGCGCGAGCGCACGCTGGGCGATGCGGGCGGGCGCCCCACCGTCCAGGGGTCGGCTGGCGTCAGCGGCGTGAACGGCCGGCGCCCGGCCGAGGACGACTTCCTGTCGGGCGCGAGCGGCACGGTCGGCGGCCTCGACGCGGTGCGCCGCGAGGCGCTCGACTCGGCGCTCGACGCGTGGGAGCTTCTCAGCGCCAGACGCCTGCGCCTCGGGCTCACCGCGCGCCACGCGCCGCCGCTGCGGCGCGTGCTCGCGCTGGGCGTCGAGCGCCCGGAGCGCCGTGAGCTGGCGGGCGCGATCCAGGCCGAGCTGCTGCGCTCGCGCCACGATGTCGAGCTGCACACGTGCGCGGTGGACGGGCGCGGCAGGTTCGAGAACCTCAACCTGCTGCTCGCCGCGCATGGGCGGGCACTCGATGCCTACGACTGGCTGCTCGTGTTCGACGACGACGTCGAGCTCCCGCGCGGCTTCCTCGACCGCTTCCTGTTCCTGTGCGAGCGCTTCTCGCTGACGCTCGCGCAGCCCGCCCATCGCCTCAGCTCGCACGCCGCCTGGCAGGTCACGCGCCGGCGGGCGGGCAGCGTCGTGCGCGAGACCGCGTTCGTGGAGATCGGGCCGGTGACCGCGTTCGCGAGGCCCGCGTTCGGAGTCCTGCTGCCGTTCCCCGAGCTGCGCATGGGCTGGGGATTGGACGTGCACTGGGCGGCGCTCGCGCGCGAGCACGGCTGGCGCTGCGGCATCGTCGACGCCGTCGCGATCGGACACCGCGCCGCGCCCGCGGCGGCCGCGTACGCACGCGTGGATGCGATCGCCGAGGCGCGCTCGTTCCTGGCCGAGCGCCCGTACCTGAGCGCGCGCGAGGCCGACCGCACGCTCACGACCCACCACAGCTGGTGAGCGGCTCCGCGCGCACGGGGCCGCGCGTGGCGGTCGTCGCCGAGTTCTACCCGAGCGAGCGCGACCCCGTGCTCGGCGTGTGGGCGCACCGCCAGGCGCTGGCCGCGCGCGACCAGGGCGCCGAGCTGCGCGTGCTCGTGCTGCACCGCCTCGTCCCGCCGCGCGCCTCGCTCGCCGCCGGCCCGGGCGGCGCGCGCAATTGGGCACAGGCGAGCAGGGCGCTGGCGGAGCGCGTTCGCGAGCCGCGCCGGCAGACGCGCGACGGGCTCCAGGTCGCCTACGTCCCGTTCGTCTCGCCCCCGCGCGAGGGCTCGTACGCGCGCTGGGGAGCATGGGCGGCGCCGCCGCTGGCGCTCGCGCTGCGCCGGCTCGCGCGCTCGTTCCCGTTCGAGCTCGTCCACGCGCACAACGCCGTGCCGGCCGCCGACGCGGTCGTGCGAGCGCGCGTGAAGGCTCCGCTCGTGGTGTCGGTGCACGGCGGCGACGTGCTGTACACGGCCGGGCGCAGCCGGGAGGGCGCGGAGGCGGTGGCGCGCGGCCTCGGCGCCGCCGCGCTGGTGCTCGCCAACAGCCACGGCATCGCCGAGCTCGCGCGCGCCCACGGCGCCGGCGAGACGCGCGTGGTGCACCTCGGCACCGAGCTGCCCTCGGCGGAGCGCCCGGCGGGCGGCGGGCGCGAGGCGGCGCCGACGCTGGTGACGGTCGCGCATCTGGTCGCGCGCAAGCGCCACGCGGACGTCCTGCGCGCGCTGGCGGTGCTCTCGGGGCGCCACCCGACGCTGCGCTACGCGGTGATCGGCGACGGCCCCGAGCGGATCGCGCTCGAAGGCCTGGCGGTCCGCCTGGGCGTGGCCGAGCGCGTCGACTTCCTCGGACAGCTGCCGCCGCAGGAGGCGATCGAACGGGCGCGCCGCTGCACGCTGTTCGTGATGCCGTCGACGGAGGAGGCCTTCGGGGTGGCGTACGTCGAGGCGATGGCCGCGGGCGTGCCCGCGATCGGCTGCCGCGGCGAGCCCGGCCCGGAGGAGATCGCGGCCGCCGGCGACGGCTTCCTGCTCGTCCCGCCCGGCGACATCGAGCGGCTGAGCCAGCGCATCGACGAGCTGCTGTCCGACCCCCGCCGGCTGCGCGAGGCGGGGCAGCGCGCGCGGGCGACGGTCGCCGCCAACTTCACGTGGGAGCGCTGCGGCGAGGAGACGCTGGCGGCCTACCGGCACGTGCTCGCGGCCGGCGGGCGCCCATGGGCGTGAAGCCCGTCCTGTTCGTCACCGGGCACGCCCCCGCCTACCGGGTGGGCGCGCTCGCGCGCCTGCACGAGCGCGAGGAAATCGAGCTCGCGCTGTTCGGCGGGCGCCTGCAGCACGGCGGCGCCGCGTTCGACGCCGAGCCGCCCTTCCCGCATCGCCACGTGCGCCCGCACGAGCTGTACGCGCTCGCCGCGAGCGGCACCTACCGCGCGGTCGTGTGCCCGACCGGCGGGCGGCTGGCGCCGCTGGCGACGTGGGCGGGCGCCCGCCGCGCCGGCGTGCCGCTGATCCTGTGGGCGTCGCTGTGGGCGCACCCGCGCAGCGCCGCGCACGCGCTCACCTACCTGCCGCTGCGCCGGCTGTACCGCTCGGCCGACGCGGTCGTGACCTACGGCCCCCACGTCAGCGCGTACGTCGCCGCGCGCGGCGCGCGAAACGTCCATATCGCGCCGCAGTCCGTCGACAACGACTTCTGGCGCGCTCCCGTCCTCGCGCCGCCGAGCGATCCGCGCTGGCCGGCGGCGGCGGACGTCAGGTTCCTGTTCGTGGGCCGCCCGGCCGCCGGCAAGGGCCTGCCGATGCTGGTGTCGGCGTGGCGCGCGGCGCGGCTGGGCTCGGCGAAGGCCGCGCTCGTGCTCGCCGGCGTCGGCGCCGACTTCGCGCTCGCCGGCCTCGGCTCGAACCTCGCGGCCCCCGACGGCGGGGCTGGGGCGCCCGGCGCGCCGATCGTCTGCCTCGAGGCGCTCGCGCCGCCGGCGCTGCGCGCCGTGTACGCGGCATGCGACGTGCTGGTCGTGCCGTCGGAGCCGACACGCACCTTTCGCGAGCCGTGGGGGTTGGTTGTCAACGAGGCCATGAACCGCGGGCTTGCAGTGATCGCAACCGACGCCGTGGGCGCCGCCGCCGGCGGGCTCGTCCGCGACGGGGAGAACGGCCTCGTGGTCGCGGCCGGCGACGGGCGCGCGCTCGCCGGAGCGATCGAGCGCCTCGCCGGCGATCGGCAGCTGCGGGAGCGGATGGGCAGCGCGGGCCATGCCGACGTGCTGGCGTTCAGCCACGACGCCTGGGCGGAGGGCTTCTCGCGCGCGCTCGCGAGCGTGGGCGTCTCCCGAGGGCGTTGCTAGCGTTGCGCGGTCAGATTATGAGAATCGCCCGTCACGAGAGCCGACCGATCCGGGCCCGCTCGGCCGTCCTGAGCGCGCTGATCGCGGCGACGCTGCTTGCGTTCGCCCAGCCGGCGCGCGCGAACGTCGGCGAACAGATCATCCTGCGCTGCGCCCACGTCGAATCGCTCAGCGGCTTCAGCCAGAGCGCCTACGACCAGGCCCTGAAAGAGCTCGAAGCCGACGCCGAAGAGTACAGCCCGTGCGCGGCTCAGATCCATGCGGCGCAGCGCGCGGCCGCGGCAGCCGCTGCGGGCGCTCGTGGAGGCGCCGCTGCCGCCGGCCACAGCGCCAACCAGATCGCGATCGCCCCCACGCCGTCGCAGCGACGGGCGATCACCCACGCCGAGCACGCCGGCTCCGAACCGGTCAAGCTGGACGGCCGCGTGATCCACCCTGGCGTCGTGCACGTCGACGTCGCCTCCGCGCTCAGCTCGCTGCCGACACCGCTGCTCGCGACCATCGCGTTCCTCCTGGCCTGCGCGTTGGCGCTCGCGGGCGGCAAACTGGCCAAGCGTGTCCGTGACGGCCGCTCCGACTGAGCTCGCGCCGGCGCACGGCGTGCAGCCACCGGCGTCGCGCGCGCCAGACGGATGGCAACGCCGATCGCCGCCGGCGTGGCTGGCGGTCAATGGGCAGGGACTGTGGTGGCCGACGCTGCTGATCGCGGCGAGCTTCTGCTGGATCACGTTTCACGCCAAGGGCGGCCTGAACCTCGAATCGATGACCTCGACCGAGATGGCGCTGACGCTCGTGGCGGGGCTCCTGGTCGCCGCGAGCGTGCTCCTGGCCCGGCCGGGCGGGCGCGCGTGCGGGGCGTGGCCCGTCGGGCTCCTGCTCACGTTCACGGTGCTGAGCGCGCTGTCGATCGTGTGGTCTGTGCAACCCGACGTCAGCTGGCAGGAATCCGGACGGCTGCTCGCGTACAGCGCGGTGTTCGCCGCCGGCGTGGCGCTCGTGCGGGTGGCTCCCCGGCGCTGGCCCGCAGCCCTCGGCGGGCTGACGCTGGCGGCGGTCGTCGTTTGCGGCTATGCGCTGCTGACGAAGGCGTTCCCCAGCCTGGCGCCGCTGGCCTTCTACGCGCGCCTGAAGGAACCGTACGGCTACTGGAACGCGGTCGGCCTGACCGCTGCGATGGGCGTGATCTGCTGCATGTGGCTGGGCGCGCGCCGCGACGGCCATGCGCTGCTGCGCGCGCTCGCCTACCCGGCGATGGGACTGCTGCTGCTGACGCTCGTGCTCGCCTACTCGCGCGGCGCGCTGCTGGCGCTCGCGCTTGGCCTGGCGCTGTGGTTCTGCGTGGTGCCGCTGCGCCTGCGCGGAGCGGCGCTGCTGATCGTCGGCGCGCTCGGGGCCGTCGCTGTGGCCTCGTGGGACTTCTCCAGGCACGCGCTCAGCTCGGAAGGCGTGCCGATCGCCGAACGCACGACCGCCGGCCACGAGCTGGGCGCGCTGGTGGTGGCGATGCTCGCCGCGCTGGCGATCGCAGGGATCGCGATCGGCTTCCTCACCGCGCGCAGGGCGCCGCCGCTGCTCGCACGCCGCCGCGCCGGCGCGGCGCTGCTGGCGGCGATCGTGCTCGCGCTGATCACATTCGCGGGAGCGCTCGCGCACAGCCAGCGCGGCTTCGCCGGGAGCATCTCCCATGCCTTCAGCAACCTCACCAACCCGAATGCGAAAGCGCCGCCGAACACGCCGGGCCGCCTCACGGCGGTGGCGAGCGTGCGCGCGCGCTACTGGAAGGAGGCCCTGCAGGTCTTCGACGCGCATCCCGTGCTCGGCTCGGGCGCCGGCGGCTTTGCGACTGCGCACCTGCGCTACGAAACCCAGACGCTCGAAGTCAAACACGCCCATGGCTTCGTCGTGCAGACGCTCGCCGATCTCGGCCTCGTCGGCCTGGCCGTCGTGCTCGCGCTGCTGCTCGCATGGCTGGCCGCCGCGGGCCGTCCCACGCATCCGTTCAACCGCCGCTGGAGCAGCTGGCGCGCATGGCTGCGGATCCGCGCAGGCGCCGGCCCGGGCTGGCGCAGCCTGCGCGAGGGCGAGCTCACCCTCTACACGCCCGAGCGCGTCGGCATGCTGAGCATGCTGTGCCTGGTTGTCGTGTTCGGCGCGCACTCGCTGATCGATTGGACGTGGTACGTGCCGGGCGACGCGTGCGTGGCGCTGCTGTGCGCGGGCTGGCTCGCGGGACGCGGGGAGCTGGTCCCCTCGGCCGGAGTGGCGAGTTCGAGTGCTGCGCCGCGGACGGCGATCTCCCCAACGCGGATCGCGATCGCCGGCTCCGTGGTCGTCGCGACGCTGCTGGCGATGTGGTCGCAGTGGCAGCCGCAGCGCTCCGAAGAAGCGGCCCAGCAGGCCGACGCGCTGCTGCAGGCGCACGATCCGCGCGCTGCGAGCGCCGCGGCCGACACCGCGATCTCGCGCGACCCGCTGTCGGTCGAAGCGCTGTTCACGCTCGCCAACGTCCAGCAGGCGTCCGGTCAGCCGGCGCTCGCCAGGGCCACGCTCGAACGAGCGGTGCGCCTGCAGCCGTCCAACCCGCAGACGTGGCTCGCGCTGGGCCAGCACGACGTGACAAGCGACCCATCGGCGGCCGTCACGGAGCTGCGGGCCGCGATCTACCTCAACCCCGAGTCGATCGCCCCCGAAGCGATCGCCGAGGGGCGCCCCGAACCGGTCGCGCTCCAGAACGAATACATCCAGGCGCTGCAGGCAACCGAACGGCAGGAAGTAGCGCGCCGCGAAGCGGCGCGACGGGCGGCCGCGCGCCGGGCGGCGGCGCTCAGAAGCGCGACCGAATCGCGTGCGCGAGCAGCAGCCGGCGGGCGCCGGGCGGGCCGCCTGCGCTCCGCACCAGGATCCGCTCGAAGCCGAACTCGCCGATCAGCCGGGTGAGCGTCTCGCGGTTGTAGAAGCGCAGGTGATCGCCGCGCGGGTCGAAGCGCTCCGCGAACGCGCGCCGCGAGAGCGCCGCGCGCATCAGCTCGAGCCGACCCAGCGCGGGCGTGCTCACCAGCAGGCTCCCGCCCGAGCGCAGCACGCGGCGAACCTCCGACAGCCATGCGCCGGTATCGGCTACGTGCTCGATCACCTCCCCCGCCCACACGGCGTCGAAGCTCGCGTCCGGCAGGTCCCACGGGCCCGCGCCGTCCACCAGCCGCAGATCGAGCTCGGGATGGCGCGCCCGCGCGCGGCGCAGCGGCTCCTCGGCGACGTCGATCCCGACCACGTGGGCGCCGGCGCGCGCCAGCTCGGCGGCGAAGCGCCCCTCGCCGCAGCCGACGTCCAGCACGCGCTCGCCCGGCTGCACGCGATCGAGCAGGAAGCGCAGGCGCAGCGCGAGGTCCGACGGCTCGAGGCCCTCGGGCAGCTGGCGCCAGAGATCTTCGTGGTAATTGCGCGCGGGCATGCAGCAAGGCTCTCATGTCTATCCAACCGTCCGCAAAGCGATTAGTGTTGGCGTCGATGCCGACTCGGGGAATCGCGCGCAGGCGGACTGTTCAGGGGTGAGGGTCGCGTTCGACAGCCGCCCCGTGTCCGATCCGGACGGCGTCGGACGCTATTCGCGGTGCCTGCTGGCGGCCCTGCGCGAGACCGCGGCGGCTACCGACCAGCTCGTCGAGACGCACCGCCCGTCGGCGCTCGCGCGCTCGCGCAGCGCCGACGTGTTCCACTCGCCGTGGATGGACGGGGCGATGCTGCACAGCTCGTGCCCGACGGTCGTCACGATCCACGACCTCTCGGCGCTCAAGCGCCGCAGCGAGCATCTGCGCGGCGGCCTGCGCCTGCGCCTGCGCCACCTGGCCGTACAGCGCGCGGCGCGGGTGATCGTCCCGACCGAGGCGGTCGCGCGCGACGCTGTTGCGCACCTGCGCCTGGCGCGCGAGCAGATGGTTGTCATTCCCGAGGCGGCGGACGCGACGATGTACACACGGACGCCGCAGGACATCGCGGCTGTGAGGGCGCGCTTCGGGCTGCCCGAGCGCTTCCTCGTGTGGGTCGGCGGGCTGCGCCATCCCGACCCGGGCAAGCAGATCGTCAAGCTCGCGGCCGCACCGCGCGAGCTGCCGCTGGTGCTCGTCGGCTCCACGCGGCCGTGGGCGCACGAGCTGCCCGGCGTGATCCTCACGGGCCAGGTCTCCGACGAGCACCTGGCGGCGATCTACAGCGGCGCGCACGCGCTCGTGCTGTCCTCCACCGACGAGGGCTTCGGCCTGCCCGCGGTCGAGGCGCTGGCGTGCGGCACGCCGGTGGCGGCGTGCGAGGCGCCGGCGCTGCGCGAGGTCCTCGGCGAGCGCGCGACGTTCGTGGCGCCCGGCGACATGGCGGGCCTGATCGAGGCCGCGCAGGCCGCCCGGCGCCCCGCGCCGGCGCCGCCGGCGTGGAGCTGGGAGGACGCGGCGCGCGCCACGTGGGGCGTGTACGCGAGCGCCTGCGAGCCCTCCGCGCAGCCGCGCACCGCCGCGCGCCCGCGGCGGGTCAGCAGGCGCCCCGCCCACCTGGGCGGGGAGTGACGGCCAGCTGCTTCGACCCTGTCAGTACGCCCCGCGCCGCGTGAGCACGGCGGGGATCGTCTTCAGCAGGATCGTCAGATCGAGCGCGAGCGACCAGTTCTCGAGGTAGATGAAGTCGAGGTGCACGAGGTCGTCGAAGTCGAGCTCGGAGCGCCCTGAGACCTGCCACAGGCCGGTCAGGCCGGGCAGCACCAGGTAGCGCTTGCGATGCCAGTCCTCGAGCATCGCGTAGTCGCGTTCGGGCAGCGGGCGCGGCCCCACGAGCGACATCTCGCCGCGCAGCACGTTGACCAGCTGCGGCAGCTCGTCCAGCGAGAAGCGCCGCAGCATGTGCCCGATGGGCGTCAGGCGCGGGTCCTCGCGGATCTTGAACAGCGCGCCGGATGCCTCGTTGAGCTCTTCCAGCTCGGCCTGAGACTCCTCGGCGTCGGTGTGCATCGTGCGGAACTTCAGGCACGCGAACGGGCGCTGGCCGATACCGCGGCGCATCGAGTGGAACAGGATCGGCCCGCGCGAGCTCAGGCGCACGGCGAGCGTGATCGCGAGCAGCAGCGGGCTCAGCAGCACGAGCAGCACGGTGGCGCCGACGATGTCGAACGTGCGCTTGAGCGCGAAGTCGATGCCCTCGAACACCGGCGGGCCCAGTTCGAACAGCGGCACGGACTGTCCCGGGACGAACTCCGCGCGGTGGATCAGGATCTCCATCGTCGACGGCGCCAGGCGCACGCGCACGCCGCGGCGGTGGCACTGGTCGACGAGCTCCACGGCGTCGTCCTGGGGGAAGTCCGGGTCGGCGATGATCACCTCGTCGATGCGCCCCTCGCCGAGCACGCTCTCGAGGTCCGCGAGCGTGCCGAGGGGGCGCAGGCCGTTGGCCGGCAGCGGCCCGGGCGAGAGGAAGCCGACGACCTCGATCGGAGAGTGCTGGCCGATCCCCGAGCGGTCCTCGGCAAGCGCGCCTGCGACGTCGAGGAGATGCTTGCCGCTGCCGACTAGCACCGTGCGGCGCTGGTAGCCGGCGGCGCGCAGCAGGAACGCGTTGAAGCGCTCGTACGCGGCTCGCGCCGAGCCGATGTAGAAGATCGCGAACGCGAGCGTGCTCCAGAAGAGGTAGTAGCTGGAGAAGTGTTCGCCGCTGACGACCGCGAAGATCAGCGCGACGAACGCCACCTCGAACAGCGAGCCGACGATCCGCGAGAGCCCGGGGCGAAGCGCGCGCTGCGCGTACAGCCCGGAGCGCGCGAACAGCAGCGCCGTCAGCAGGTACGCGAACGGCAGGAAGTGTTCGGTGCTTTCACGGGCATGCACCGCCTGCACGTTCCCGTGGACGGCTTCCTTGAGCACGAGCGCCGTGAAGATCGCGAGCGCGACGCCGGCGAAGTCGAGCGCCAGCAGCGAGAGCACGCGTGCGGCGCGGATCGCGGTCGACATGCGCAGCAGGAACGACAGCGCCGGCGGGCGCTTGCGGCGGATGTCGCGATCGGAACGCTCCATGCGCTGTGTCGTCACGGACAGCGTCGATCGTACACGCGTCCGAGGAGCTGGCGCGGCTGGCGGAGCGGAGGTTTCCGACAGTCGTGGTCCCATCTCGCCGCTCACAACACCGCAGCCTCGCAGATGGAGCGGTTGCGCGGCCGGGCGGCGGGGCCGCTGCAGCGCCGATTGCGCGGCCGGGCGACGACGGCGACGCGCCCGCGCGAGCCGTCAGCTTGCGCCGCCACCGATCAGCAGCTCGACGCCGGACTGCTCGATCGTGCGCTTCAAACCGTCGCGCAGCGGCACCTCCGGCGACCAGCCGAGCAGCTCGCCGGCGAGCGCGATGTTCGGCTTGCGCTGCTTGGGGTCGTCCTCGGGCAGCGCCTCGTAGATGATCTCGGCGGTCGAGCCGGTCAGCTCTTTGATGATCTCCGCCAGTTCCAGGAGCGTGAACTCGTCGGGGTTGCCGATGTTGACCGGGTAGTGGTGGCCGGACTCGGCGAGCGCGATCATGCCGCGGATCAAGTCCGAGACGTAGCAGAAGGAGCGCGTCTGGCTGCCGTCGCCGAAGACCGTGATCGGACGGTTGGCGAGCGCCTGGCGCAGGAACGTCGGGATCGCGCGTCCGTCGTGCGGCCTCATTCGGGCGCCATAGGTATTGAAGATCCGAATGATCGAAGTGTCAACCCCCTGCTGGCGGTGGTAGGCCATCGTCAGCGCCTCGGCGTAGCGCTTGGCCTCGTCGTACACGCCGCGCGGGCCGATCGGGTTGACGTGGCCCCAGTAGCTCTCCGACTGCGGGTGTTCGAGCGGGTCGCCGTAGACCTCGCTGGTGGAGGCGATCAGGAAGCGTGCGCGCTTGGCCTTGGCGAGGCCGAGCGTGTGGTGGGTGCCGTAGGAGCCGACCTTGAGCGTGTGCAGCGGCAGCCGCAGGTAGTCGATCGGCGAGGCCGGTGAGGCGAGGTGGTAGACGAAGTCGACCGGCTCGTCGATGAAGTACGGCTCGATGATGTCGATGCCAACGAACCGGAAGCGGTCCGGATCGCGAACGTGCTCGATGTTGGCGAGCGAGCCGGTCTCGAGGTTGTCGACGCAGATCACGCGGTTGCCGCGCGCGAGCAGCTCGTCGCACAGGTGCGACCCCAGGAACCCGGCTCCGCCGGTGACCAGGCAGGTGGACATGCGGGGAGGATACCCGTGCGCGACGCGGCCGGCCGGCGCCCCCGCCGCGCGCCGGCCGAGACTTCCATCGACGCGCGATCCTTATCATCTGGCGCATGGCATCGACCGAGGAGCACCTGACAGTCGCGCCGATCGTCGGCCCGGACGATCCGCGCCGCTTCACCGACTCCGGCATCGAGATCTCCGAGCTGTACACCGAGGCGGACCTGCCGGCGGACCTCGACCTGGGCGAGCCGGGCGAGTTCCCGTACACGCGCGGCGTGCACCGCGAGATGTACCGCAAGCAGCCGTGGACGATGCGCCAGTACGCGGGCTACGCCTCCGCGCGGGAGTCCAACGAGCGCTACCGCTACCTGCTGTCGAAGGGCTCCACGGGGCTGTCGATGGCGTTCGACCTGCCCACCCAGCTGGGCCTGGATTCCGACAACCCGCGCTGCCTGGGCGAGGTCGGCCGCACGGGCGTGGCGATCGACACGATCGACGACATGCGCACGGCGTTCGACGGCATCCCGCTCGAGGAGGTGTCGACGTCGATGACTATCAACGCGCCCGCCGCGTGCCTGCTGCTGCTGTACGAGCTCGTCGGCGAGGAGCAGGGCGTGCCCAGCGAGAAGCTGCGCGGGACGACGCAGAACGACGTGCTCAAGGAGTACATCGCGCGCGGCAACTACATCTACCCGCCCGAGCCGACGATGCGCCTGACGACCGACCTTTTCGAGTACTGCCACCAGCACGTCCCGCGCTGGAACACGATCTCGATCTCCGGCTACCACTTCCGCGAGAAGGGCTGCTCGGCCGTGCAGGAGGTCGCGTTCACGCTGTCCTCGGGGATCGCGTACGTGCAGGCGGCAATCGACAAGGGCCTGTCGGTCGACGACTTCGCGCCGCGCCTGGCGTTCTTCTTCAACGGCCACAACAACGTCTTCCAGGAGGTCGCCAAGTTCCGCGCGGCCAGGCGCATGTGGGCGCACATCATGAAAGAACGCTTCGGCGCCACCAACCCGAAGGCGACGATGCTGCGCTTCCACACGCAGACCGGCGGCGTCACGCTGACGGCGCAGCAGCCGGAGAACAACATCGTGCGCGTCGCGCTGCAGGGCTTCGCCGCCGTCTGCGGCGGCACCCAGTCGCTGCACACCAACGGCTTCGACGAGGCGCTCGCGCTGCCGACCGAGCGCGCCGCGAAAATCGCGCTGCGCACCCAGCAGATCCTCTCGCACGAGTCCGGCGCGACCGACACCGTCGACCCCTTCGCCGGCTCGTACTTCGTCGAGGCGCTGACCGACGAGATCGAAGCGCGCGCCAACGAGCTGATCGCGAAGGTCGACGCGCTCGGCGGCTCGGTCCACGCGATCGAGTTCATCACCGGTGAGATCGACGAGTCCGCATGGGGCTACCAGGAGCGCTACCGCATCGGCCAGGACATCGTCGTCGGCGTCAACGCCTACAAGGAGGACGACATCGAGGTCCCCGACCTGCTGCGCGTCGACCCGCAGTCCGAGCACGAACAGGTCCAGCGGCTGAAGGACTTCAAGTCCAATCGCGACGCCGCCCTCGTGCAGCAGCGCCTGGGGGAGCTGCGCGACGTCGCGCGCGGCAGCGAGAACCTGCTGCCGGCGATCCGCCAGGCGCTCAAGGACCGCTGCTCGCTCGGCGAGGTGTGCGGCGCGATGCAGGACGTGTTCGGCAAGTACACGCCGACGTTCTGAGGCTCAGGCGGCTGTCACGTTGCGGCACCGTGGTGTCGCAACCGCGTGACGCTCATCCGGCACCTCGCACACCATCCAGCGTGACGGCGGAATCCTGGCTCGCCCTTCTCGCCGGCGGCCACCCGCTGGATCGAGCTCGCCCAGCGCTCGCACCATCTCCCCGACTCGATCTGCGCGACCGCGACGCGGATGCGCCGGTTCGCGGCGAGGCACAGCTTCTTCGCGCGAACCTCGCTGACCCCGAGCTCGGCAGCGGCGCGCCTATAACCCGCGACTGGCGCACCTCGTTTCTTCGAGTCGCGGCCGAGCACGGCGGCGAGGGCCACCTGCTCACGCCACGGAAGGGTCTGCACGATCTCGACTGACATCGCGAGTTCTTCCCCAACGATCGCGTGTTCGACGGGATCGAGACCCGCAGCGGCTACCAGCTCCAAGAGCGATTCGCTCTCGGCGAGCACGACCTGCGTGGTTCTAACGCTGCGCCCGCGGTGGTCGCGGCTACGCAGCATGTTCATCATCGCCCCGGCGATGTACGGGGCCGCCGGAGCGTCCAGCTCGCGGTCGGGATGCCCCAGCCAAGTGAGCCAGAAGTCGCTGTAGAGGTCCTTGGCTACATCGCCCAGATCGTGACGTGTGTGATAGCCCAGCATCGACGCGAATCTGATGAAGCGTCGACAGGCCGGCTCGCGATAGCGCTCGAAATCGACCTCCGGGTCAAGCCGGCCACTCGCTCGTCCCGCGATCAAACGCACACCGTCCTCACGCCGGCCCAGCTTCCGACCATCTGCCCTCATCGTCTTCTCCTTCCGTCCGTGACGCGTCCGGCTTCAGGCTCTGGTGATCGTCACGGTGTGGTTGGGACGGCGGGGATCGATGCCTTCTGAAAGAAGACCTTGATCTCGCAATTTGCGAGTAATCCTTGACGTGGGAGCTACAGCTGCTTCCCGCGTGGGCGAGTGACGCTGGGCCCAACGGGGCCCGGCCGCTCCGACTTCGCACGCCGCAGGGACCGGTCGCGACATCCGCTGCGGTAGCGATTAGGGTGCAGCGCATGCCCACCTACCCCGCTGCGTCCCTATATGAAGTAGTCCTCGCGATCCACATCATGGCGGTGGTCGTCGCATTCGGTGTGACGTTCGCGTACCCGATCATGTTCGCCGTGGCCGCGCGCCACGATCCGCGAGGGCTGCCGCTGCTGCACCGCATCGAGTACTCGATCGAGCGCATGCTGATCAACCCGGGCCTCGCGCTTGTGCTGCTCGCGGGCATCTACCTCGCCAGCAAGGGGCACTTCTGGAGCGACTTCTTCGTGCAGTGGGGGCTCGGCGCGGTGGTCGTGATCGGGGCGCTGGTCGGCTCGGTGATGATCCCGACCGCCAAACGCGCCGAGCAGGTCGCCACGCGCGACCTCGCCGCGGTCACGGCCGGCTCCGGCGCAGAGGTGGAGATGAGCGAGGAGTACCGGGCGCTCGTGCGGCGCCTGTCGAGCGTCGGCACGCTGCTGAGCCTGATCGTGCTCGTGACGATCCTGTTCATGGCGCTGCACGTCGGCGCCTGAGGCCGGCCGGCCCGCGCGGGCGCGACCCGACCTGAGGCGTCAGGCCGACAGGCGAAAGCCGCGCTGCGCCAGCGCGTCGGCCGCCGGGTCCGCGTGCTCGCGGCGGCGGGCCATGAAGCGATCGGCGAGCGCCGGCGAGAGCACCGCCACGCTCGCCTTCGCGCGCGTCGCCGGGTCGAAGCCCCTGCCGAGCACCAGCTCCAGCGATCGCCGCCGCGCGTCGCGCGCCCGCGTCTCGATCGCGTAGCGCGCCCGCTCGCGCGCGAGCCAGCGCCGGCGCATCGCCAGCAGCGACTCGGCGACGGCCCGCTCGGCGGGCTGCAGCGGCGATTGCGCGAGCGCCTTCGCCGTCAGGTCCACGCCGTCCTGGATGCGCGCGACGCTGTCGTGCGAGGAGCGGCTGCCGGCGCTCAGGCGCCAGCGATACAGCGGCTCGTGCACGAACGCCATCACCGCGCCCGCCAGCACCAGGCGGGTGAAGCACTCCCAGTCCTCGACCGCTTTGAAGCTCTCGTCGTAGCCGCCCGCCGCGAGCAGCATCGAGCGGCGGATGGCCGGCCACAGGAACGTCGGCGTGTGCAGGATCGCCGTGCGCTGGTCGCCCCGCGGAAATGGCGTCACCTCTTCGAACGTCGTCACCGGCGTGCCCTCGAGCTCGAAGATCGCGTCCGTGGCGACGATGTCCACGTCGGGGCGCGCCGCGAGCGTCGCCGCCATCGCCTCGATCCGCCGCGGCAGGCACGCGTCGTCCTGGTCCAGCTGCACCACGTACTCGCCCTCCGCCGCGCGCACCGCCGCGTTCAGCGCCGAGCCCGTGCCGCCGTTCTCCTTGCGCACGATCCTCACCTCGTCCACCAGCGGGCCGAGCGCCGCCTGCAGGTCATCCGGCGAGCCGTCGTCGCAGATCACGATCTCGTGCGGGCGCACCGTCTGCTCGAGCACCGACTCGACCGCGCCGCGGATCACCTTCTCGCCGCGGTAGTACGTGATCAGGACGCTCAGCGTCGGCGCGTCCTGCGGGTCGACGGGCTCCGCCGGCGGCGGAACCGTGACATTCCATCCTGGCACCTGCGGCTGCAAGCGATCCACATTAGCGCGGAGGCCCGATACCCTGACGAGCATGGACACCGGCTACCGAGTCGCCGTCGTCGGCGCCACCGGCCAGGTTGGCACGCTGATGCTCGAGCTGCTGCGCGAGCGCGGCTTCCCCGCGCGCGAGATCGTCCCGTTCGCCTCCGCGCGCTCGGTCGGGCGGGAGCTCGGCGGCGGGCTCGTCGTGCGCGGGCTCGACGACGAGTCGATCCAGGGCTTCGACCTGGCGCTGTTCTCCGCCGGCGGCTCCACCTCCGGCGAGTGGGCCCCCAAGTTCGCGCACGCCGGCGCGATCGTCGTCGACAACTCCTCGCGCTGGCGCATGCACGACGACGTGCCCCTGGTCGTCAGCGAGGTCAATCCGGACGCGCTGGAGACAAACCACGGGATCGTCGCCAACCCCAACTGCTCGACCATGCAGATGGTCGTCGCGCTCAAGCCGATCCACGACGCCGCCGGCATCGAGCGGCTCGTGATCAGCACCTACCAGGCGGTGTCCGGCACCGGCAAGCGGGCCGTCGACGAGCTGCTCGACCAGTCGCACGCGCTGCTGCACGAGCGCGACATCGCGCAGCCGAGCGCGTACGCGCACCAGATCGCGTTCAACGCGCTGCCGCACGCCGGCTCGTTCGCGCCCGGCGACGACCACACCGACGAGGAGCGCAAGCTCATCAACGAGACGCGCAAGATCCTCGGCGATCCCGACATCCGCATCTCCGCCACGTGCGTGCGCGTGCCCGTCGTCCACGGCCATTCCGAGGCGGTCAACGTGCAGACGCGCGAGCAGCTCTCCCCCGAGCGCGCCCGCGAGCTGCTCGCCGCAGCGCCCGGTGTGACCGTGCTCGACGACCCCGGCGCCGCGCTGTATCCGCTCGCGATCGACGCCGCCGGCAAGGACGACGTGTTCGTCGGGCGCATCCGGCGCGACCCCGGCAACGAGCGCGCGCTCGACATGTGGATCGTCGCCGACAACCTGCGCAAGGGCGCCGCCACCAACGCCGTCCAGCTCGCCGAGCTGCTGCACGAGCGGGGGCTGCTGCGGCGGCTGGAGCCCTCCGCCGCATAGAGCCCGTCTAGAACGGGTTCGAAGCGCCTGCCGCTGAAGGACTCGCGCGCGTCCGCGCGAATCCTTCTAGCGATGATCTCCTCGGAGGTGCAGCGCACGCTGGTCAAGTCGCCGCCCGAGCTGTGGGCCGAGCTCAGCGACCCCGCCGCGCTCGCCCGCCACCTCGGCGAGCTCGGCGAGATCCGCATCGTCCGCACCGAGCCCGAGCGCGTCGTCGAGTGGGCCGCCGAGAACACCACCGGCACCGTCTCCCTCAAGGCGTCCGGCTGGGGGACCAAGGTCACGCTCAGCGTCACGCGGGAGCTCTCGGGGACGACGCCGACGGACGGAGCTGAGACCCCAGCGATGGAGGAGCTGGACGCCGATGCACCGGATGAGCTGGATGCCAACGCAACGGCCGAGGCCACACCTGATCTGGCGGAGCCGCAGGACGTGGCCGAGCCCCAGACCGCCGCCGAGCCGGCGCCTACGCGCGGGGTCGAGCCGATCGACGAGCCAAGGCCAGTGACCGTCACTCACGCACCACAGCCTGAGCCCACAGCGTTCGAGATCGAGAGGCCGGAAGCGGAGGCCGCGAGCTTGCCCGAAATCGAGCGCGAGCCCGAACCGCGTCGCGGCTTCTTCGCACGTTTGTTCGGGCGCCGTCGCCGTGAGGAGTCGTCCGAGCTTGCGATGCAGGCCGTTGCCGTGCCGTCCGTAGGCGCGCCCGCCGTCGAGGAGTCGGCCACCGCCATGCTCGACGTGCCCACCACACCCGACGCACCCGACGCGTTTGCCGCCGTAAGACAGGTGCTCGAGCCCGAGACTTTCGCGGCCGAGCATCCCTTTGCCGCCGTTCCAGAGATCAAGCAACCCGCCCCCGACCCGGTCGCGGCAGATCCCGCGCCGGACGCCGACGAGCAGCAGAACGGCGACCTCGCCGCGGAGCTCCTGGCGGCCGAGGAAGCCAGCGCCGAGGAAGTCACCGCGGTGCTTACAGCCGTGCTCGACCGGCTCGGCGCCGCGCACCACCGGCCGTTCTCGCGCAGCTAGCCTGGCTGTATCACGCGTGATACAATCGGGCGCATGGCTCGTGTCAGCATCAGGGATCTGCGCAACCACGGTGGCGACGTGGTCGACCGTGCCGCCCGCGGGGAACAGATCACGGTCACGCGCTCGGGCAAAGCGGTCGCCGAGCTACGGGCCGTCTCGCGTACGCCCCTCTCGGCAGAGGCACTGCTGAGCAACTGGCGGGGACTGCCACCACTCGACCCGAGCGCGCTGCGCGCCGACCTCGACAGTCTTCTGGACGCCGGCGTGTGAGCGAGGAGTCCGAAGCGACCGAGGCGCCGCCATCGGTCCGCGGGATCCTCGACACCTCGACGGTCATCCTCCTGCCGCGTCTCAAAGACACGGCTACGCTGCCCAGCGAGCCGCTCATCACGGCCGTGACGCTCGCCGAGCTCTCGGTGGGTCCCCTCGTAACCGACGATGAGAAGGAGCGCGAGGCGCGTCAGGCCCATCTGCAGCAGGCCGAGGCGGACTTCGCTCCACTGCCGTTCGACGCCGGCGCCGCCCGCGCCTTCGGACGCGTTGCCGCATCGCTGCGACGGTCCGGGCGCAAGTCGAGCGCCCGAGCCTACGACGCGATGATCGCCGCCGTCGCCGTTGCCAACGGTCTGCCGGTCTACACGTGCAACCCAGCCGATTTTCGGGGGATCGACGGGCTCGAGATCGTGGCGGTGCCGGTGCCCGAGCCAGACGGAGACGCGGCATAGCCGAGCCGGCTTTATCCGCGCGCGGCTAACATCCTGCGCCGGATGGCAAGCCCACACGAGCGACAGACCGACGCGGCCCTGCTGGCGACCTCGCGCAGCGGCCACCGCAAGCCGCCGCGCAAGAAGGCGCCGGAGACCTACGAGGAGAAGCTCGCACAGCTGCAGGAGCTGCGCGAGCTGGCGCTGCACTCGGCGCCCGAGGCGGAGGAGAAGCAGCACGCACGCGGCAAGTACACGGCTCGCGAGCGCGTCGAGAAGCTGCTCGACCCGGGCTCCTTCAAGGAGCTGGACACGTTCGTCACCCACCGCACGTACGACTTCGACATGCAGAAGAACCGGCCTTGGGGCGACGCGGTGGTGACCGGCCACGGCACGATCGACGGCCGCACGGTGTGCGTGTTCAGTCAGGACTTCACGGTGTTCGGCGGCTCGCTGGGCGAGGTGATGGGCGAGAAGATGTGCAAGATCATGGACCTGGCGGCGAAGATCGGCTGCCCGGTGATCGGCATCAACGACTCCGGCGGCGCGCGTATCCAGGAGGGCGTCGTCTCGCTCGGCTCCTACGGCGACGTGTTCCTGCGCAACGTCCGCTGCTCGGGCGTGATCCCGCAGATCAGCCTCGTGATGGGCCCGTGCGCCGGCGGCGCCGTGTACTCCCCCGCCATCACCGACTTCATCTTCATGGTCAAGGAGACCTCGCACATGTTCATCACCGGCCCCGACGTGATCAAGACGGTCACCGGCGAGGAAGTCGGCTTCGAGGAGCTGGGCGGCGCGATGACGCACAACACCAAGTCCGGCGTCGCGCAGTTCGCGTCCGACGACGAGGACGCGTGCCTGGAGGACTGCCGCTACCTGCTCAGCTTCCTGCCGCAGAACAACCTGCAGAGCACGCCGCGGGTGCAGCCGACGGACGACCCCGAGCGCATGGACCCCGAGCTCGACCACGTCGTCCCCGACAACCCCAACAAGCCCTACGACATGCGCGAGGTCGTCAGGCTGATCGTCGACGACGGCGAGTTCTTCGAGGTGCACGAGCACTACGCCAAGAACATCATCTGCGGCTTCTCGCGCCTGGACGGCTACACGGTCGGCATCGTCGGCAACCAGCCTGCGCAGCTGGCCGGCGTGCTCGACATCGACGCGTCCGAGAAGGCCGCCCGCTTCGTGCGCACGTGCGATGCCTTCAACATCCCGCTGCTGACCTTCTGCGATGTGCCGGGCTTCCTGCCGGGCACCGCGCAGGAGTGGGGCGGCATCATCCGCCACGGCGCCAAGCTGCTGTACGCGTTCGCCGAGGCGACCGTGCCGAAGGTCACGATCATCACGCGCAAGGCCTACGGCGGCGCCTACGACGTTATGTCCTCAAAGCACCTCGGCGCCGACTTCAACTTCGCGTGGCCGACGTCCGAGGTGGCCGTCATGGGCCCGGAGGGCGCCGTCAACATCATCTACCGCCGCGACATCGCCGCCAGCCCCACGCCCGAGGAGCGGCGCAAGAAGCTGATGGACGACTACAAGGCGCGCTTCGCCAACCCGTACACCGCCGCCGAGCGCGGCTACATCGACGACGTCATCATTCCGCACGAGACGCGGCCGAGGCTGATCGTCGCGCTGCGCACACTGCAGGGCAAGCGCGAGCCCGGGCCCAAGCGCAAGCACGGGAACATCCCGCTTTGATGGACGCCAGACCGCCCACATGGCTCCTCCAGCGTCCATGCAGAAGATGCCGGACAGGCCTCGCCTCCAGCTGATCGCCCCGGCGGCCTCCCCCGAGGAAGCCGCCGCGATCGTCGCCGCGCTGGAGCGCTTCATGCGCGCCACGGCCCCGGCACCGTCCGCGGGCACGGCGGGTCCGCCCGACGCCTGGCACTCGACGGCGATCCTCGAAGGCGTCTCGCGGGACCCGTGGGCGGCCGCAGGCGATGCCTGGCTCGGCGCGCCCTGACGCACCCCTGGATAAATACCTAAAAGCCGCTAGGCTTTAGCGCAATAGCTGTCCACCGACCGTCGTCGTCGACGCAGCCCGGCCACGCACCCGGGTCAGGAGGTTTCGCAAATGGAGCCAGGCTCAATCTCTGCCCAGCGCGGCACGCTCGAGGACCCGGAGGTCCTGCAGAACGTACCCGGGCACGTGATCCCGATCCTCGAGCAGGAGTTCGACGACTTCAAGACCGAGGCGGGCAGGTTCCTGGCGGGCGACACGCCGGAAGACACGTTCATCAAGTTCCGGCTCAAGCAGGGCGTTTACGGCCAGCGCCAGCCGGACGTGCAGATGATCCGCGTGAAGCTGCCGTTCGGCGGTATCACGCCCGAGCAGATGGAGTCCTTCGCGGACGTGATCGAGAAGTACGTGCCGCTGAACAAGGGCCACATCACGACGCGCCAGAACGTGCAGATGCACCACATCCCGCTGCCGGAGGTCGAGAAGGCGATCCGCGAGCTGGCCGAGTCCGGCCTGTCCAGTCGCGAGGGCTGCGGCAACACGGTCAGAAACGTCACGGGCGATCCTTGGGCGGGCGTCGCGGCGGACGAGCTGTTCGACATGACCCCCTACGCCGGCGCCTATGTCCGCTACTTCGTACGCCATCCGACGACGCAGGCGATGCCGCGCAAGATCAAGACGGCGTTCGACGGCTCCGAGCAGGGCCGCGCGATCAGCGAGATCCACGACATCGCCTACCGTGCGCGCGTGAGGCAAGTCGAGGGTCGCGGAGAGGTGCGCGGGGCGCAGATGCTGGTCGGCGGGGGCACGTCGATCATGCCGCGCGTGGCGCCCGCGCTGTACGAGTTCGTCGAGCTCGACAACGGCGACTACCTGAAGATCGCCGAGGCCGTGTTCCGGATCTTCGATCGCCAGGAGTGGCTGCGCGTCAACCGCGCCCGCGCGCGCATCAAGGTGTTCGTCGACAAGTACGGCATCGAGGAGCTGCGCCGCCAGGTCGAGGAGGAGCTGCGCGGAGACTGGGTCAAAGAGCGCGACTTCTCGGTCGAGCACCGCCTGTTCGTGGACGACGAGCGCGAGTCGGCGCCGGCGCCTCCACAGACCTATGGCTCCCCCAACGGGGATATCGGTCAGTTCGAGCGCTTCCGCCAGGCCAACGTGCAGGCGCAGAAGCAGGACGGCTTCGTGACGGTCGAGGTGAAGGTCACCCGCGGCGACCTCACCCCGGAGCAGTTCCGGGGCCTGGCGGAGATCGTGCGCTCCTACGCGGGCGGCTACGCGCGCACGACCGTGCAGCAGAACCTGCTGCTGCGCTGGGTGCGCCACGAGAGCGTGTACGACGTATGGCGCGCGCTCGGCGAGCTGGGGCTGGCCGACGCGGGCACGCGCGAGATCACCGACGTGGTCTCCTGCCCGGGCACCGACTCGTGCAAGCTCGGGATCACTAGCTCGATGGGCCTCAACCAGGCGGTCCAGGAGCGCGTGCAGGCGATGGACATCGGCGACCCGCTGACGCGCGACATACACATCAAGATGAGCGGCTGCCCGAACGGCTGCGCGCAGCACCACGTAGCCGACATCGGCTTCTACGGCGCGTCGATCAAAGTCGGCGAGCACACGATCCCCGCGTACATCCCGCACGTGGGCGGCGTCTACGAAGGCGCGCCCGTCGCGTTCGGGCAGCGGCTGAAGCTGCGCCTGCCCGCCAAGCGGGTGCCCGAGGCGATCGAGCGCTGGATCCGCCACTACGAGGCCAACCGCGAGCACGGCGAGGCGTGGGGAGCCTTCGCACAGCGCGTCGGCACGGGCGAGCTCGAGGGCCTCGTGAAGGACCTGTCGATGCCGGTCGACTTCGGGCTGGAGACGATGAACACGTTCATCGACTGGAACAGGAGCGTCCCGTTCGAAGTCCAGCGGGGCGAGGGCGAGTGCGCGGTATAGGGCAAGGACGCGGTAAGGACCTCAAGAACCCATGAAACGAGACGACCACATCAGATGCCCCCTCTAGACACCCACATTGAGCCGGTGACCGCCAAACCCGATCCGACATTCAGCCTCACGCACACACTGCGCGAGGCGGCGCGCCACGGCGAGCGCGCGGTGCTGCTGTGCTCCTTCCAGAAGGAGGAGTCGGTGCTGATCGACGAGCTGCTGCGCCTCGACCAGGGCACGGGCAAGACGGTGCGGATCGTGACGATCGACACCGGCGTCCTGTTTCCGCAGACGCTCGAGACATGGCGGGCGTTCGAGGAGCGCTTCGGCGTGACGATCGAGGTCCAGGACGCCAGCAACCCGGAGAATCCGTGGAGCGGCCCCGAGCACTGCTGCTCGGTCGCCAAGGTGGCGGCCCTGGAGAGCGCCCTGCAGGGCGCCGAGGGCTGGATCACGGGCATCCGCCGCGAGCAGGGCCCGACGCGCGCGAGCACCGAGCTGATCGAGCGCGACGACAAGCGCGGCCTGTGGAAGTACAACCCGCTGGCGCACTGGACCGACAAGGACCTGTGGCGGCGCATCCACGAGCGCAACCTCCCCTACAACCCGCTCCACGATCAGGGCTATGAGTCGATCGGCTGCGCGCCGTGCACCCAGCCGGGCGCGGGTCGCGAGGGCCGCTGGGCTGGCACTGATAAGACCGAGTGCGGCCTGCATGTCGAGGTGGTCGAGCCATGAACGTCCGTACCCGCGACGATGCCTTCCGCCCGTGAGCGTTGCAACGCGCCCCCAGCTGAGCCATCTGCGCGCGCTGGAGTCCGAGGCGATTCACGTGATGCGCGAGGTGGCCGCGGAATTCGAGCGTCCGGTGCTGCTGTTCAGCGGCGGCAAGGATTCGATCGTGCTGCTGCGCCTGGCCGAGAAGGCGTTTCGCCCGGCGCCGTTCCCGTTCCCGCTGATGCACGTCGACACCGGGCACAACTTCCCGGAGGTGATCGAGTTCCGCGACCGTCGGGTCGCGGAGCTGGGCGAGCGGCTGATCGTGGCGAGCGTGCAGGACTCGATCGACAGCGGCCGCGCGGTCGAGGAGACGGGGCCGCGGGCGTCGCGCAACAAGCTGCAGACGGTGACGCTGCTCGACGCGATCGCCGAGCACGGCTTCGACGCGGCGTTCGGCGGCGCGCGCCGCGACGAGGAGCGCGCCCGCGCCAAGGAGCGCGTGTTCTCCTTCCGTGACGACTTCGGCCAGTGGGACCCCAAGAACCAGCGCCCGGAGCTGTGGAACCTGTACAACGGGCGCATCAAGAAGGGCGAGAACGTGCGCGTGTTCCCGTTGTCGAACTGGACCGAGCTGGACGTGTGGGAGTACATCGACCAGGAGCAGCTGGAGGTCCCTTCGATCTACTTCGCGCACGAGCGCAAGGTGTTCGAGCGCGACGACATGCTGTACGCGTGGCGCGAGGGCACCGAGCTGATCGACGGCGAGGAGGTGTTCACCGAGACGGTGCGCTATCGCACGGTCGGCGACATGAGCTGCACCGGCGGCGTGCGCTCGCAGGCGGCGACGCTCGAGGAAGTGGTGCTGGAGATCGCCGCGACGCGCATCACCGAGCGCGGCGAGACGCGCGCGGACGACCGCGTCTCGGAGGCGGCCATGGAGGACCGCAAGAAGGCCGGTTACTTCTAGTGACGTTGGACCTGCTGCGCTTCACGACCGCCGGCTCGGTCGACGACGGCAAGAGCACGCTGATCGGGCGCCTGCTGTACGACTCCAAGCAGGTGTTCGAGGATCAGCTCGCGCACGTCGCGCAGGCGTCGGAGCGTCGCGGCGGCGAGGGCACGCTGGATCTGGCGCTGCTTACCGACGGGCTGCGCGCGGAGCGCGAGCAGGGGATCACGATCGATGTCGCCTACCGCTACTTCGCGACAGCGAAACGCCGCTTCATCATCGCCGACTGCCCCGGCCACCGCCAGTACACGCGCAACATGGTCACCGGCGCCTCCACGGCGGATGTGGCGGTGGTGCTGATCGACGCGCGCAGGGGCGTGCTCGAGCAGTCCAAGCGCCACGCGTTCATCAGCGCGCTGCTGGGCATCCCGCAGATGGTCGTGGCGATCAACAAGATGGACCTGGTGGACTACTCCCAGGCGCGCTACGAGGAGCTGGTGGAGGAGTTCGAGGCGTTCGCGCGCAAGCTGCGCGGCGGCAAGAACCCGCGGCGCACGGAGACCTCCTATATCCCGATGTCGGCGCTGAACGGCGACAACGTCGTCGAGCGCTCGCAGCTGATGGCGTGGTACGACGGTCCGGTGCTGCTGGAGCTGCTGGAGCAGGTCGAGGTCGCGTACGACCACCCCGACGAGAAGCCCGCGCGCTTCCCCGTGCAGTGGGTGATCCGCCCGGCGAACGGCGGCGGCGACTACCGCGGCTACTCGGGCCAGCTGGCCAGCGGCGCGCTGCGCCTGGGCGACGAGGTGGCGGTGCTGCCGTCGGGCGCGCGCACGCGCATCGCCGGCATCGACACCTACGACGGCGAGCTCGAGGAGGCGATGGCGCCGATGTCGCTGACGCTGCGCCTGGAGGACGAGCTGGATGTCTCCCGCGGCGAGCTGATCTGCCATCCGGACGAGGCGCCGGCGGTCGCGCGCGAGCTGCAGGCGGACATCTGCTGGATGACCGACGAGCTGCTGCGGCCGGGCTCGCGCTACGTGATCAAGCAGACCTCGCACAGCGCCATGGCGGTGATCGACGCGATCGACGACATGGTCGACGTGCACACGCTAGAGCGCATGGCCGCGCCGCAGGAGCTCGGTCTCAACGACATCGGCCGCGTGCGCCTGCGCACGAGCGCGCCGCTCGTGTTCGACCCGTACACGGCCAACCGCCGCACGGGCAGCTTCATCCTGATCGACGAGTCCAGCAACGGCACCGTCGGCGCCGGCATGATCGCCTCCGCCCCGTGATCCCCGACAGCCGGGTCCGAGCCAGCCCGCGATCCCGCGGGGCGGCCCTCGAGGCCGCCTGATAAATAAGCTGTCGGCGAATGTTCTCGAAGGTCCTCGTAGCCAACCGCGGCGAGATCGCGGTCCGCATCATCCGCGCGCTCGATGAGCTCGGCGTGGCGAGCGTCGCCGTGTACTCGGAGCTCGACCGCGACGCGCCGCACGTCAAGCGCGCGAGCGAGTCCTACAACCTCGGCGACGGCCCGGCCGCCCACAACTACCTGAGCGTCGAAAAGATCCTCGACGTGGCGGCGCGCGCGGGCGCCGAGGCGATCCATCCTGGCTACGGCTTCCTCGCCGAGAACGCGCCGTTCGCGCAGGCGTGCGAGGACGCGGGGATCGTGTTCATCGGGCCGCCCGCCAGCGCGATCGAGGCGATGGGCTCCAAGACGCGCGCGCGCGAGCTGATGCAGGCGGCGGGCGTGCCGATCGTGCCGGGCACGACCGAGCCCGTCGCGACCGTCGCGGACGCGCGGCGAATCGCCAGGGAGGAGGTCGGCTTCCCGGTGGCCGTCAAGGCGGCCGGCGGCGGCGGCGGCAAGGGCTTTCGCGTGGCGCTGTCCGAGGATGAGCTCGAGGGCGCGTTCGAGGGCTCAAGCCGCGAAGGCGAGAAGTTCTTCTCCGACCCGACGGTCTACCTCGAGCGCTACCTGCACGATCCGCGCCACGTCGAGGTGCAGGTGCTCGCCGACCGCTTCGGCAACGTCATCCACTTGGGCGAGCGCGACTGCTCGATCCAGCGCCGCCACCAGAAGGTCATCGAGGAGTCTCCGGCGCCGGAATGGGTCGTCGACGACCAGCTGCGCGAGCGCATCGGGCTGATCGGCGTCAACGCCGCCAAGGCCGTCGACTACGTCGGCGCGGGCACGATCGAGGGCCTGTTCACGACCGGCGAGGGCACCAAGGACGAGCCCGAATACTTCTTCCTGGAGATGAACACGCGCGTGCAGGTGGAGCACTGCGTCACCGAGATGACCACCGGCATCGACATCGTCAAGGAGGGCATCAAAGCGGCCGCCGGCGAGGAACTCTCCTACGCGCAGGCCGACGTCGAGTTGCGCGGACACGCGATCGAGTGCCGCATCAACGCCGAGGACGCCTCCAAGAACTTCGCCCCCGCGCCCGGCAGGATCGGCGTTTACCGCGAGCCCACAGGCCCGGGCGTGCGCGTGGACTCGGGCGTCGAGGAAGGCGGCGAGGTCTCGCCGATGTACGACCCGATGGTCGCCAAGCTGATCGTGTGGGACGCCGACCGCGAGCAGGCGACCAGCCGCATGCTGCGCGCGCTGGGCGAATTCGAGATCGAGGGCCTGAAGACGCTGATCCCCTTCCACCAGGCGCTGCTCGCCACCGAACAGTGGGCCAAGGGCGAGACGTGCAAGGACCTGCTGGAGGACAAGAAGTGGCTGAAGACGCTCGCGTTCCCCGCGCCGACGCCGCCGGCGGACGACGGCGAGGCGCCCGAGAAGGTCGAGCAGACCTACGCCGTCGAGGTCTCGGGAAGGCGCTTTGACGTGCGCGTCGTCGGACCCCCGTTCGCCGGCGGGGGCGGCGGCGCAGGGGCCGGCGCAGCGCTGAACGGCAGTGGCGCCGGCGCGACGCGCAAGGCGCCGAAGCGCGGGGAGCGCAAGTCCTCCAGCGGCGGCGGGCCGGACACCCTTCCCTCCCCACTGCAGGGCAACATGTGGAAGGTGCTGGTCAAGCAGGGCGATGAGGTGCAGGAGGGGCAGCTGCTGTGCATCATCGAGGCGATGAAGATGGAGAACGAGATCACCGCCCACAAGGCGGGAAGGGTCGTCGAGCTGCCGATCACGGAGGGCGCGCCGATCCAGGCGGGCGCGCCGATCGCGACGATCAAGAGCGCCGAGTAGGCGGTTCGGAGAGGGCGCCGGGGCCGCGCCTGAGCGCGACCCCACCCGCCCCGCCACCAGGCCTGCGTGGCTGTCAGCCGACTAGAAGACGCCCCATTTTTCTTTGGTCGTCAGTTCGACTTCGGCTTCGCCGTTGATGGTGGCCTTTTTCCCGCCGAATTTCAGGCCGACTTCTTCTTCGGTCCCGGTCGACTTTTTGATCTTCGTGATTTCTTCTTTTTCGTTGTAGACCAGCAGCCCGACCACTTCTTCTTTTTTTTCGGGGCTGACTAGAGCTGCCGACGTTCCTTCCACTTTTGCTTCCTGACTACCGAGGGCGCCGCAGCTTTTGAATTTAACGGTTGTGAACACTTTGCCACTGGCGGGAGTGAACAAAATCGAAAGGTCTCCGGCCTTTGACGCAGGCGCGACCACGGTCACGATTTCGTTGTTCGTCGCAGCGTTTTCAATCGTCACTGATTTACACGACGAACCGCCGAGAGTGGCTTTGCATTCTTCGAATTCGATCTTCTCTTTTTCCGATTTGCCTGGTTTGCCTCCGACGATCACCGGTTTTTCGGCTTCGTTGAGTTTCAGTTTTTTGCACTTGGTTTCCGATTTGACCGTTATCCCCAGAATTGTCTCTTCGCCTTTGAGAACGAATTCCGTCTTGGCCCTGGAGACGAGTCCCACCGTTTTGCCTGCTTCCAGTTTGGAGCCCGCAACCTGGTAGATGTATTCCGCCCCCGACGCTTGGGCAACGGCGCTCATTGCAAACACGGCCACGAGGACCAGGCCAGTGATTCTGAGTCGCTTCATGTTCCCATTTCTCCTTTACTTGGTCGTTGAAGCGCGGACGTGCCGCCACATGGGAGGCCTTCCGACCATCCGCGCTGTGCACGCCGCCGCTGTACAGAGCATCGTCCAGCGACATCGCGTGGCCAGAATCTATCCGCCCCCATGATCCGCATTTGTGTCTGTTTCTGACTATTGGGCGCACGCTCCGGCCTCGGATCGGCCGGGCGCGCCGATCGAGAGCGACGGCGGGCGAGAGCTCCAGGTCGAGCCGCACGGCCGGCTGCAAGGCGGCTCGGGTCGGAGACATCACGGTCCGACTGTGCGAGTTTTCCTGATCTTGGAAGAGTCCGCTGCTAGCGTCGGACGCCGTGCACAGCGACCGCCCACGAGGCATATGCGCCGTCACCGGCGCGAGTGGGTATGTGGGCTCTCGGATAGCGACGCACCTCGCCGCGGCGGGCTGGCAGGTGAGAGCGCTTTGCCGCTCAGAGCCCGCTTTCCGTGTCGAGCGGCTCACGCATATGTCGTTCAACCTCGCAAGCGGCCCCACACCGGAGACGCTGGCAGGGGTCGACGCGCTCGTTCATGCCGCGTACGACTTCAGCTGCACGCGATGGACCGACGTCGCGCGCGTGAACGTCGACGGATCCCGTCGCCTGCTGGCAGCCGCCCGACGCGCTGAGGTCGATCGCATCGTCTATGTGAGCACGGTCGCGGCATTTCCCGGTGCTCGTTCGATGTACGGGCGCGCCAAGCTCGAGATCGAGCGGATGGCGATGGGCCTCGGGGCGACGATCGTCAGGTGCGGGCTCGTCTGGGGCCCACGGGGAGGGGCGATGTTCGGCGCGCTGCGACACGCCGTCGAGCGGCTGCCCGTCGTGCCGCTCGTCGCTCCGGCGAATCTGCCGGTCATGCTCGTGTGCGAGGACGATCTCGTCGAGCTCATGGAGCGTCTGCTCGACAGCCCTCCGGACGGATCGGAGAGGCTGTTCGTCGCTGCGTGCGAGGACGCCCCCACGTTCGCCGAGCTGCTGCGCTCGCTCTCGCCGAGCACGAGCCGGCGCTTCGTGCCGGTCCCGTGGACGATCGCGTGGCTGGGGTTGCGATGCCTCGAGCTGATCGGGGCGACACCCCCGTTCCGCAGCGACAGCCTGCTCAGCCTCGTCGGCGCCGACGCCGGCGCGCTGGCCCGCGCGACTGCTCGCGCGGAGCGCTACGGCGTGAGCTTTCGGCCTTACTCGCTCCCGTGACCTACGTGGTGATCGGCTCGGGTCCCGCTGGAGTGGCCGCGGCACAGGCTCTCGCCGGCGCCGGTCACCGCGTGATGGTCCTCGACGCGGGCGAGACGATCGAGGCCGGTCGATCGTCTGCGTTCGACCTCATGGCGGAGTCCGAGCCCGAGTCTTGGCCCGCGGATCTTGCGCAAAGCGCACGAGGCTCCTTCCCGGTCACCGCCAAGCATGTGCCGCTGAAGCCGGCATACGGCTCGTTGTTCGCGTATGCGCTCGATGACGCAGACCTGCCGGTCAGCTGCGAGGGCGCGGAAACCTGGCCATCTCTGGCGCTCGGTGGCCTGAGCAACTCGTGGGGCGCCTCTGTCCTCCCCGTCCGCCGGCGCGACATCCACGACTGGCCGGTGACGCTCGATGAGCTCGTGCCGCACTACGAGGCTGTGCTGCGATTCATGCCGGTCGCCGCCGAGCCCGATGAGCTGTCTGCGATTCTGCCGCTGTACACGAGCTCCCCCGGGAGGCTGCGCCGCACGGCCCAAGCGAACATGGTCCTGGATCACCTGCGCGCGCACGCGGCTCCGCTCGAAGCCGCGGGGTTCCACTTCGGCGCGTCGCGACTCGCGGTGAGAACGTCGGATGAGGACCCCAACAGATGCCGCTACAGCGGCCTGTGTCTGTATGGCTGTCCCTACCGGGCGATCTACAACGCATCCCACACCCTGGCGGCGCTTGTGCGCGACCGCGGGGTCGCCTACCGCGGTGGCGTTTACATCGATCGGCTGGTCCGGACGGACGGCGCGGTGACGATCGAGGCCCATGAGCGCAGCCGTCCGTCCGCCGCGATCCGTTTCACCGCGTCGCGTGTGTTCGTCGCCTGTGGCGCGCTTTCCTCCACACGCCTGATGCTCGCGTCGATGGGGTGCGCACCGCACGCGCTGCGCCTCCTCGACAGCCAGTACTTCCTGATTCCGATGACGACCGTCCAGCGTGTGCCGGTGCGCACGGCGACACAGGGCAACACGCTCGCACAGGTGTTCCTGGAGCTGGATGACGCCCGCGTCTCGCGGTATACCGCTCACATGCAGCTCTACGGGTACAACGACCTCATGCTCTCGCCGCTGGCGAGAAGGCTGCGACTAGGGCCGGACCGCCTCGAGCGAGCGCTCCAACCATTGCTGGGAAGAGCGATCGTGATGCAGGGCTACCTGCACTCGGCGGACTCGCCGGGGATCACTATCCACACGACGGCGCGCGGCGTTCGCCTCGTCGGAGACGACGTGCGCGGCGGGGCCAAGCGCGTGCGAAGCCTGGTGCGACGCCTCATGGCGAGCGCCGGCTCGCTCGGGATGGCGCCCATCCCGGGGCTCGTCCAGGTCGGCCGGCCGGGCAAGGGCAATCATCTCGGCGGCTCATTCCCGATGCGCCGCAGGCCTGGCGCGATGGAGACGGATACGCTGGGGCGGGTGCCGCACTGGGACCGTGTGCATCTGGTCGACGCCTCGGTGCTGCCGTCAGTGCCGGCGACGACCGTGACGCTCTCGGTAATGGCCAACGCCCACCGGATCGCCACGCTGGCCGGCGTGGACTGACACGCTCGCTCTACGGACGAGCGGCGATCGCCAGGTTGCTGAGTCGCATGACCGGGCCGTTCGGAGGCGGCCCGGTCACCGGCAGTGGCGCGGGATGCAGAGCAACGTAGTTCAAGCCGCGTTTCAGCTGCACCGGCATTCCGACGACTCCGCCGCTCGCCGGCACCGCATAGCTCGCCCCCACATGTCCGGGGCCTTCGATGCCCAATGCGTATCTGAACCCCGGGCGCAGTTCCACGGTCGCTCGCAGCGTGGCGGCGCGCGCGCTCGGCGAGACGATCGTCACGTGGGCTTGTTCGAACGACGTCAGGACGAATTCGGTGACACCGCCCTTCGCGCTGACGCTCGCGAAGCTGGCCGCGATCTCCGGACGCCCGGCGATGACGGCCGCGGCGGTGGACAGCGGCGAGCCGATGTCTTCCAGCGTTCTCCACGTGCCCGGGTGTTCCTTGGCCAGGGCATTTCCGTAGCCGAAGAAGCTGATGGCGAATCCAGCCACGCATCCCCACGCGGCGAGCAGGCCACCGCCGGCGCGAAGCAGCCGCCGCCGGCGGCCCGGGGGTCCGCTCGCGAGCGCCATCCATCCCGCCACGCCGCCGAGAACGAACAGGGTGGCGAAGTCGACCTCGTAACGCTCCGTCGACGCAAAGAACTCATACGCATCCAGGAACATCATCGCCACGCCCGCGCCCGCCAGCAGGATCAGCGCCGGGGCGAGGCCACCGAGCACGGCCGGACGTCGCCGCCACATCCACGGAAGCGCCGCGACGAACACGACGATCGGCGCCATCGCGAACAGACCGCCCGTGATCTCGGGGGCGCCAAGCCCGTTCGGAGAGGCCACTGCCGGCAGCCCGAGCGCGATGAATGGAAACACGATCATGAACCGGGGCAGGGTGCTCAGGTAGAGCCACACACCCGGAAGCACATAGCCGATGTGCCCGAGCGGCGCAACGCGCGAGTCATAGCCGGTTAGCTGATAGCGGCTCCCGATTTCGAAGGGCTGGTGGAAGCGTGCCTGGTTGTAAGCGAGCAGGAGAACGAAGCAGACCCCGATCGGCACACCCAGAGAGAGCACGAGTGACCGACGCGATCGGCTCGGCCGCAAACACAGATACACGGGAATCAAGGCGATTGCGCTCAGACCGAGCGCTGGCCGGGCGCCCGCCGCCAACCCGAAGCAAAGGCTCATCAGCACCAGCCGGATCGTCGATGCCCGGCGATCGGCCAGAGCCGCGAGGACCAGCCAAATGCCCGCCATGCTGAAGCAATATCCCCCGGCGAGCACATCCTCGGTGACGCCGGGAGTTCGCGAGATGAACGCGATCGCCGAGCACAGCGACAGCGTGAGGGCCGCGAGCGCATACATCCATGCTGGAAGGGGCGCGAGTCGATTGATCAATACGCGCAGGGCCGCGAGCAGAAACCCGAGACCGGCGATCGAGTAGACGGCGACGGTCACGCTCGCAGACGGTTCGAGGCCGAGCAGATGCAGGGGCACCAGCAGCAGCAGCGCCGGCGTGGCCCCCCAGACGAAGTACAGCTGCCCGTGGTACAGGACGTCATCGTTGAGGCTGCTCCCATCGGTGGGACCGCTGATCGCAGCGCCGTTCAGTTTTGGATTGTACGGATCAGCGAGCCGCATCAGCGCGGCCGGCGCCCTGCCAACAGACAGTTCGAGGTGAAGCAGGGCGGTTGCGAGCAGGTTGTACCTGTCGCTGGATCCGTCGTGCAGGCTCAGCGGCACCGAGGTGCCCGCGGTCCATAGGTAGAACGCCGTCGAAAGCACAAAGACGGCGCCCAGGATCAGGTCGACCCGCCCGATGTGACGGGCGAGCGCCGTCAGATGCCAGCTGCCCGCGGTTGGTCGCGCGTGGAGCGCGCCAGCGGTGTCGCGGCTTTCCGGATGCGATGACATGTCTCTCTATTCAACGGACCGGTGACATCGGACACAACCCTTCCCACACGTCACAACACGCCCCCCGCATCGAGCTCGCCGCTCGTCAGCGGATTCAGAGGGTAACAACGACCCGCATGCCGTACGTGGGCATCGGGCCGATCCGTGTGATGCTCCGGGCCGCGGAAGGCGCCTTGGCGGACCGATCGCCCCACCCCGCCGCGATCGCCGGTTGTCACTGGTAGTTGCGCCGGTATGAAACCGGGCGACTCTCTCCCGGCACTATCGGCGCTTTGTTTCTCTTTCCGTGCGCAGGCGACACGCGGCGGCGGCGGCGGTTGAAAGGAGTTGCGTATCCATTCATCATCGGGCGATGACGCGTCCACCTGAGCGGACCGGAGCGGGCGCTTGCGGCTCGACCGCGCCGCCGCGAGATGGTGATCTGCGTGTGGCGGTCATCGGGCTTGGGCTGATCGGACGCCAGCGCGCGGAGGCACTGGGTCGGATCGGTGGCGCCGCACTCGCCGCCACCGTCGATCCACAACCGGTGGCGAGCAGCGGGACAGGGGCGGTGCCTCACTATGCTGCGCTCGCCGAGCTCCCACACGATGCCTACGACGCGGCGATCGTCGCCGTGCCGCACGACAGGGCCCTTTCCATCGCGACCGGCGTCCTCAGGGCCGGACGACCGGTCTTGATCGAGAAGCCGCTCGGAGTCCGCGGCGACGACGCTCGCGAGCTGGAGGCCCTCGCCGCCGAGCTGCCCCTGCCGAGCTTCGTCGGCTACAACTATCGCTACCTGCCGGCGGTCAGCGAGCTGCTGCGGCACACACGGGCAGGCGCGCTGGGCAGATTGCGAAACATCGACATGTATGTGGGACATGGCGGGCATCCCGACTCGGCGACGGGCTGGAAGCTCGATCCCGCGCGAGCTGGAGGCGGGGTGCTGCTCGACCCGGGGGTGCACCTGCTCGACCTGCTGCTGCGAATGATTCCCTCACCGGACTGCGCGGCGATCGAGGCGACGCGCGGCTTCTGGCCGACCGGAATCGAGGAGGATGTCGTTGCGGTGTTTCGTCAGGAGCGTGTGATCGCCACGGTCCGTGTTTCTCACATACGCTGGGTCAACACCTTTCGGGTGGAGGCGCTCGGCGAGCGCGGCTACGCCCTCGCCGAAGGACGTGGCGGCAACTACGGGCCGATGACGCTGCGCCTGGGCCGTCGCTGGGCATGGACCGCGGCCAGCACGGACGGCGGCGCCGTCAGCCAGCGCGAATCGGAGATCGTGCGGGACTACGGCACGCGCAACGACAGTCTCCACGACGAGCTTGCGGAGGTCGTGGCCAGGTGGCGCGGTGAGCGGAGAGCTGCCGACCGGCCGCAGCCGGCGACGATGCGCGAGGCACGCGGTGTCACAGAGCTATGCGAGCGCCTCTACGAGCGAATCGCCCAGCTGCCCCAGCGATGACCGCGGCGGTATTCAGGGACGTTCCAGGGCGTACCATGCGATCAGGTCGGCGCCCCGCAGTTCGCTCTCCCAGGCCTTTGTCTGGCGCACGCCGACGAACCCGGCAAGCAGATGCGAGGTCGTCGCGACATGCAGCGGCTGAAACCCCGCCGCGAGCGCGATGGCGGCCAGAGATTCGGGGGAGAAGAAGCCGAGGTGCTCGCGCTTGAACGAGTGGTAATGGGGACCGAAGAGCTCGGCCTCGGGGCAATCGAGATTGGGGGTCTTGACACCCAACACGCCGCCGGGGCGCAGGATGAAGGCAACCTGCTCGAGCAGTTCGCGCGGATCGGCGACGTGCTCGATCAAATCGAACAGCGTCACCGCGTCATAGCGCGACCCCCATTCCCGCCAGCGCTCGGCGAGCGTCCCGCTGAACGTCGTGAGCCCGTGTGCGCGGGATGCGACATCGCGCGCGAACTCCGAGACCTCCAGGCCGTCGTGCTCATATCCGGCCGCGTCGAGAGCCGTCCTGAAATATCCGTAGCCCGATCCGATGTCGAGCACCCGGCCCGCATCGAGACCGGTGTGCTCGCGCATCTCGCGGACCTGCCGGGCGGACTTCTCCAGCCGCCAGCCGGCCTGTGCCATGTAATCGCCGTAGCCGCCGGCCTCGAGCTTCTCACCCTCGAAGTACCCCTCCTCATAGCTTGGCGGCTCCGTCTCGCAGACAAAGCGCTCGCCGTCGCACCGCACCAGCCAGCCGTGCAGTGGCGCGGTCGAGACGGCGATCCCGTGTGTGGGCGTCTCGGCGATCGCTCCGTGCAGGATGCTCCCCTGGAGGTCCAGCGGCCCGCGGTCGACGGGGCGCGCCGCGGGCGCGACTGGCGCCGGGCGCAGCGACCGCCAGCCGTCGCGCAGGCGCTCGAGCGCTCCGTGCTCGTGACTGCGCCCAGCCAGTTCGAGCCACCGCTCGAATTCCTCGCGGCTGAGATTCATCAAGCGCAGCAGCCCGTTCTCGAAGTGATCCGCCGTATCGTCATAGCGCAGGCCACCGGCCGGCGAGAGCAGCGAGATGTTCACGGAGCGCGCCTCAGGCGGCTCCGCTGACCGAGCATGTGAAGCAGCAGCGTGAACCCGAACGTCTGGAAGCCGAGGATCATCAGGAGCAGGCCGAATACGGACGGATAGGCGATCGCGAAGAGATGGAAGTCGCTGCTCAGCCAGCGTACGAGCAGGACCACGTTGGGGACGATCCCGGCGACCGCCAGCACTCCGCTGATCAGCACACCGCGGTTGTATGTAAGCGTTCTCAGCAGCCTATCGGTGAACCGCGGATCGAAGTCGAAGAGCACGCGGCCGAGCAGGGCGAGCTGCACCGCGCTGTAGCCGACCGTCGCTGCCACCATCCCCAATAGCATCCAATGCAGGTCGAAGCCGACGCCGAGAACGACGATGGGACCACCGGCCAGCACGGCCGCGATCGCCAGACCAAAGGCGAGAAGCGCGATGCCCGGACGCAGCAGGAAGAAGTCCGGCGCATACAGGAACATCACGCGCAGGCTGTTCCAGCCGGCGATCCAGGGCGTCCGCCATCCTCCCCGCCTGAGGTGGCTTTCCCGGCCCTCGCGATCCTTCCAGAAGCGGACCGGCACCTCCGTAGTGCGCATTTGGAGCTTGTGCGCCTTGAGGATCATCTCCGATGCGTACTCCCAGCCATGCGACTCGAGATCCATCCGTTCCAAGGCGTCGCGAGTGATGGCCCGCATGCCGCAGTGAATGTCGCTGAAGCGCGTGCCGTAGATCGTGTTGAACATGAACGTGGTCGCCGGCGACCCGAAGTACCGATGCAGCGCGGGCATCGCACCGGGCTCGACCTCCCCCTTCGTGCGAGTCCCCATCACAAACTCATAGCCGCGACGGATGGCGGAGATGAAGCCGTCGATCCTGCGAAAGTCATACGTCAGGTCGCAGTCGCCCATGATCGCCAGCTGACCGCGGACATACGGGATCGCGTCGATGTACGCTTGCCCGATTCCCCGCCTCGGAGCGGTGATGACGCGTGCGCCGTGTTCGGCGGCGATGATCGGCGAGCGGTCGCCGGAGGAGTCCACGATCAACACCTCACCACTGACGCCCGCCGCCGCGAGCCCCTCGAAGCACCAGTCGACGAACTCGCCGATCGTCAGCTCCTCGTTCAGACAGGGGACGACGATCGAGACTTCGACCGGTTTCCGATCGAAGTCACTGGCGAGCAGCTGTGGCGCCGATGCGCTCATCGTCCGACTTGGAGGTGGCCTCTGCGATGTTCGCATCGATCGAGTCGAGCAGCGCCTCGACCGAGTTGTGACGACATCGCCAGCCCAGCGACGCGAGCTTGTCGCTGCGGAAGCGTACGATCGGCACGTCCCCCTTCCAGCCACGAGACCCGCCCGCGTATCGGTAACTGACGTTTGCAAGCCCCATCCGCTCGATGACGAGATCCGCGATCTGCGTCACCGTCACATAATCGCCGGTCCCCACGTTGAAGACATCGAATCCCTCGCTGTCCCGATCCGTGGTGATGAGGATGGCTAAGACGACATCGCTGACGTGGACGTAGGACTTGCTCTGACTGCCGTCGCCGAGGATGTGGAGAACCGTGGGATCATCGAGCAGGCGACGCACGAAGTCATACGTCACTCCATGTGTCTGCCGGGGGCCGACCACGTTCGCGAAACGGAGGACCGTGACACGAAGGCCGAACATGTGAGCGTAGGCCGCGAGCATCGCCTCGCATGCGAGCTTGCTCGCACCGTAGGTCGATACCGGGATGAGCGGGCCGAACCACTCATCGACCTCCTGCTCACCGCGGTCGCCGTAGACACCCGAGCCTGACGCGTAGGTGAGCCGTGGAACGGCATTGATCCGCGTCGCCTCAACCACGTTGTGGGTCAGATATGTTCCGCGCCAGAAGTCGATCCCGGGATCGTCCACAGCGGCCGCGATATCGGGGTTCGCCGCCAGCAGGTAGACATGGTCGATGCCGCGCATCGCCTCGACGATCACATCCAACTCGCACAGGTCGGCCTCCACCAGTCGCAGCCGCGAATCATCGAGGAGACCATCGAGGTGAGACGGGCTACCGGAGACGAAGTTGTCGTAGACGACCACTTCGCTGTCGGAGCGATGCAGGAGCTCACGGGCCAGATGGCTGCCAATGAACCCGGCGCCGCCCGCGATGAGAGATCGAGTCGGCATGTTGGAAGCGTACCCGGCTTCGAAATGACGCCGGCGAGCGTGCCGCGGGCTGCGTAGTTGCTGGTTGCGGGAAAGGGGGCCCCGGCTGAGAGATCCCGCGGAAATCGCGGGAGGCAAGCGCCCCGTTGAGGTGAGAGGCCAGCCAGGTCCGCTCGGTGACGACGGGCTCCTTTGTTTCTGTCGCCCCGCCCTGGTGTGCTTCGCCGCTCAAATGGGCTGGTCGCGCATGCTCGCGACATTCGTCGCGTGCGCACGACGATGGGCTCCGGTTCTGCGTCCCGCCGGCAGCTCGGCCGTATCGCCAAGCTCGCGCAGCGCGCGCAGGTAGGTGACGTCCTCCTCCAGGACGCAGAGAGCACGCTCACCGCCGAGCACCGGACCGTGACCGGGCACGATCTGCTCTGCCACCGTCATCAGCGCCCGCAGGCGCTCCAGCGTCGCCAGATAGGCATCGACGGCGTCTCCGGCATGAACGGCCTCCCCGGCGCCCAGCGTCGGGATCTCGACCGTCGAGAGGTAGTCGCCGGCGACGAGCACCCGCGCCCAGGGAATCCACACGGCCATGCCGTCGGATGTGTGACCGTCGGCCGGATGCAGCTCGAGCTCGGAGTCGCCGATCTCGCAGCGCCCCGGCACCGGCAGCGCCTGCACCGCCCCGAGCGCTAGCGGGCGCGATCGCTCGATCAGCAGCCCTTCGTCAAACGCGCGCAGCTCCCGCTGCGCCTCACCCGGCCTGTCCCGCAGCCGCTCGGCGGTGCTCTCGGCGCAGCCGAGCGCCACCTCCGGGAACGCCAGTCGCCCGAGCAGGTGATCCCAGTCGCCGTGGGTGGCCAGCAGGCCGCTGGGAGCGGCGAACTGGGCCTGCTGGATCAGCGCGGGCAGCGCGTCGAGCTCGTCGGGGAGCACGGGCGAGTCGATCACGAACGTCTCGCCGGCCGGCTCCGGACCGGTGGCCGGCTCCGCCTCGAACGCCCCCTCCTCCCCACCTGCCCCGCGCACGATCACGCAGTTGACGTGCAGCACGGCGCTGGTGACAACGATCACGTCCGGGTGCAGCGAGACGGCGCGCACGGACGGGGCGGGCGGGCCTCCTACCCGTCCGTCTAGGAGACGCCGAGCAGCTTGGCGGCCTCTTTGAGGCTGGTGACTTCGGCGGTGGGCTTCTTCTGCGAGGAGTCGAGCGTCTCCTTGTTGCGGTTGACCCAGATGACGGGCACGCGCGCTTTGACGCAGGGGACGACGTCGTGGTAGTGGCTGGCGGCGACGTGGACCCAGCCGCGCTTGCCGCCCATGCGCCTGGCGCACTCGGTGAAGTGCGGCGGTTCGGGCTTGTAGGAGCGCACCTGCTGGGCGGTGACGACGAGATCGAAGTCGATCGGGATGTGGCGCCGTGTCTGCCCGAGCAGCTTGTCGTCGATGTTAGACAGCAGCCCGAGCTTGTATTTCTTGGCGAGCTTGCCGAGCTGAATGCTGGTCTCCTTGAACGGCATCCAACGCTGTACGGAGTCGGGCAGGAAGCCGGAGCGCGAGGGCTCGAGCGGCCACTCGAGGCGTTTGGCGATCTCGATGGCGGTACGCCTGAGGACCTCGGCGTAGAGCTCGTAGGAGCCTCCCTCGATCTCGCGGGAGATCTCGTGGAACATGGGGATGAGCACGCTGCGATCGATCTCGACGCCGTCGCGGGCGGCCTCGTTGGCGAACGCGTCGTAGATCCCGGTCTCCCAGTCGATCAGCGTGCCGTAGACGTCGAATGTGACGAACGTGACGTTCTTCGGGATGGGCATCGCGCGGCATTATGCCCTGACGGGGGCCTCCGGCGCGCTGCGACACCGCCTGCCGGGCGCCGTTGCACGCGATCGCCCAGGCGCTGGCGCACGCGATCGCCCGGCTTGCGTTAGAGTCCCGCGCCGCATGGATCTGCTGGAGTACCAGGGCAAGCAGCTGTTCGCCCGCCACGGATTGAGGGTGTCCTCGGGCCAGGCGGTGACGAGCGTCGAGGACGCCGTGAAGGCGGCGGGCGAGGTCGGCTACCCGGTCGTGGTGAAGGCGCAGGTGCTGATCGGAGGGCGCGGCAAGGCGGGCGGCGTGAAGCTCGCGGCCGACGAGAGCGAGGTGCGCGAGCACGCGGGCAACATCCTCGGGATGGACATCAAGGGGCATATCGTGCGCACGCTGTGGATCGAGCACGCGTCGGACATCGCGTCGGAGTACTACGCGTCGGTGCTGCTCGACCGGTCGGCCAAGCGGCCGCTGGTGATGTTCAGCGTGGAGGGCGGCGTGGACATCGAAGAGGTCGCGGAGAGGACGCCGGAGAAGCTGATTCGCCATCACGTCGACGCGCTGACCGGTCTATCGCGCGCGGAGGCGGTCGAGATCGCGAGGCAGGGCGGGGCTGACGCGGACGTGGTCGAGGGCGTGGCCGACGCGCTGGTGGCGCTGTATGAGGTTTGGATTGAGGAGGATGCGACGCTGGCGGAGATAAACCCGCTGATCGTGACCCCCGAGCGGGAGGTGAAGGCGCTGGACTCGAAGGTGTCGCTGGATGGCAACGCGCTGTATCGCCACCCGGAGAACCAGGGGCTGTCGGACAGCGAGAACGAAGACCCGATCGAGCGCCGCGCGAAGGAAGAGGGCGTCCAGTACGTGAAGCTGGACGGCGACATCGGCATCCTCGGCAACGGCGCGGGGCTGGTGATGTCGACGCTGGACGTGGTCGCGCAGGCGGGGGGCTCGCCGGCGAACTTCCTGGATGCGGGCGGCGGCTCGGACGCGGAGAAGATCAAGCAGGCGGTCGACCTGCTGCTCGCCAACGAGGCAGTGAAGGCCGTGCTGTTCAACATCTTCGGCGGCATCACGCGCTGCGACGAGGTCGCGCGGGGGCTGATCGCGGCGTTCGAGGACATCAAACCGACGGTTCCGTTCGTGGTGCGCCTGGACGGGACGAACGACGTGGAGGGCCGCCGCCTGCTGCAGGAGGCGGCGCTGCCGAACGTGCACGCGGCGAGGACGATGAACGAGGCCGCGGACAAGGTCGTGGCGCTCGCCGCCGGCCAGAGCGTGGGAGCGCCGGCCTGATGTCCGTCCTGGTCGACGAGCGCACGCGCCTGTGCGTGGCGGGCATCACCGGCCGCGAGGGCACGTTCCACACGCTCAACAACCGCAGCTACGGCACGAACGTGGTGGGCGGCGTGACGCCTGGCAAGGGCGGCCTGGACGTGGAGGGCATCCCGGTGTTCGACACGTGGGAGCAGGCGATGTCGCAGGCGCAGCCGAACACGGCGATGATCTTCGTGCCGCCGCGGTTCGCGGCGGACTCGATCCTGGAAGCGGCGGCGGCGGGCGTGGAGCTGGTGATCGCGATCACGGAGGGCATCCCCGCGCACGACGAGCTGCGCGTGTACAACCTGCTGAAGCGCGATTATCCGGGCACGCGCCTGATCGGACCCAACTGCCCTGGGATCCTGTCGCCGGGCAAGGCGAACGTGGGGATCATCCCGGCGTCGTTCTTCAAGGCGGGCAGCGTCGGCGTGGTCTCGCGCTCGGGCACGCTGACGTACCAGATCGGCAACGAGATCGCCCAGGCGGGCGTCGGCTGCAGCACGATCGTGGGCATAGGCGGCGACCCGGTGCCGGGCTCGTCGTTCGTGGACGTGCTGGAGCTGTTCGAGGCGGACCCGGAGACGGAGCTGGTGGTGCTGTCTGGCGAGATCGGCGGCTCGGCGGAGGAGGAGGCGGCGGAGTACATCGACGGGCACATGAGCAAGCCGGTGGTGGCGTACATCGCGGGCTTCACGGCGCCGGCGGGCAAGCAGATGGGCCACGCGGGCGCGATCGTGTCGGGCAGCGCGGGCACGGCGGCGGCGAAGGCGCAGGCGTTGGAATCAAGGGGTGTGCGCGTCGGTCGCACGCCTACGGAAACAGCGAGCATCGCCGTCGAGGTTCTGGGCGGCGCGCTCACGGCCAAGTAGATCGTGCGGGCGTTGCGGTGGATGCGACGACGCCGCTGCTCGCCTTCGAGAACGTAAGCAGGCGGTACTCCGAGGCAGGCCGCGAGACGCTCGCGCTGGATCGGGTCTCGTTCGAGATCCACGCCGGCGCGTTCGTGGCGGTGTACGGCGCGCGGCAGTCGGGCAAGTCGACGCTGCTGCGGCTGATGGCGGGGATCGAGGCGCCGAGCGAAGGGGTGGTGCGCTTCGAGGGGCGCGACATGGCCTCGATCTCGGCTGCCGACCGCAGCCGCATCCTGCGCAGCCGGGCGGCGTACGTGGCGCCGCAGGACTGGTCGTCGGGCCCGGGCGAGAGGGTCGTGGACCACGTGATCCTGGCGGCGGCGAGCAAAGGGCTGAGGCTGCGCGAGGCGCGGCGCCGCGCGCAGCTGATGCTCGCCGAGGTCGACCTGGCCGGACGCGCCGAAGAGCCCTCGAAGCTGCTCTCGCCCACCGATCGCATGCGCGTGATGCTCGCCCAGGCGTTCGTCCGCGAGCCGTCGCTGCTGCTGCTGGACGAGCCGGCCGTGTTCCCCAGCCCGGGCGACAAAGACGCGTTCCTGGGGTGGCTGCGGGAGCTCGTGCGGGAGCGCCAGATGACGCTCGTGATCGCCTCGGTGGACATGCGCGCGCTGCAGGGCGCCACGGAGCTGATGTCGATCTCGGACGGCGAGCTGATCTCGACGGCGCCGCAGGGGACGGTCGTCGCGTTCCCCAGGCGGGGCGCCGGCGAGCGGCCGATACGCTAGGCCTTCATGGACCGCGACCTCGCGCAAACGCTCGGCGAGCTCGAGCGCAAGCTGCTCGAGCTGGAGCGCACGCTGAACGCGATGAACAGCGAGCGGGAACCGACCCCCGCCCACGCCGCCGGCGAGTCCGAGACGGTCGGCCACGACTCCCCCCCGCAGCCGCTCGCCACTACCTCGCCGGCCCCCGGCTGGAGCAGGATCGTCGACGAGACGGTCGAGCCGGCGCAGCCGGCCGCGCGGGCGCCGCTGCAGCCGCCGCCCCCCGCGCAGCCGCCGGCCCCCGCCGCATCGCCGCCGCCGGGCGCACCCACGCCCCCGAACCCGCCGGCGGCGCGTGCGCCGTGGCCTCCGCGTGCCCCTCAACCGCCGCGCGCCCCTCAGCCGCCGAGCGCGGCGGAGCTGCTGCGCTTCCGCGATCGGCTGGAGCGCGCGGCGCGCGATCTGACCCATGACTACGACGAGCTGCTCGGACGCCTAAGCTACGCCGCTGTGCCAACGACGACCGGCCCCACGATCTCCTTCGCGCGCGGCGCACCGTCGCTGGACATAGTCGACGTGGACGGCCTGCGCGACGCGGCGGTGCGCGCGTTCGAGAGCGACCCGGCGGGCACGACGGCGTACGGCACGTCGGTCGGCTACCCGCGGCTGCGCAGCTGGATCGCGGACCGCCACGGCGTGGAGCCGGAGCGCGTGCTGGTGACGAACGGCTCGATGCAGGCGGACGCGTTCCTGTTCGAGCAGCTGGTGAGGGCGGGCGACGAGGTGATCGTGGAGCGCCCGACGTATGACCGCACGCTGCTGTCGCTGCGCGGGCGCGGGGCGACGATTCATGCGGTCGAGCTGGAGCCGGACGGCATCGACACGGACGCGCTGGCGCGCCTGCTCACCTCCCCGACGCCGGTGCAGCCGACGCTCGCGCACATCATCCCGAACTTCCAGAACCCGGCGGGCTACACGCTGTCGTTCGAGAAGCGCAGGCAGCTGCTGGCGCTGGCGGCGGACCACGGCTTCATGGTGTTCGAGGACGACCCGTACGTGGAGCTGCGCTTCAGCGGCGAGACGCTGCCGACGATGCTGTCGATGGACCCGGAGCGGGTGGTGTACGCGTCGTCGTTCTCGAAGACGGTGTGCCCGGGCATCCGCGTCGGCTACCTGGTGGGACCGCCGGACCTGATCGCGGCGATCGGGAAGCTGGCGACGAACACGTACATCTCGCCGAACATGGTGGCGCAGTCGATCGTGTACGAGTTCTGCGCGTCGGGCGCGATCGACCGCTCGATCGAGACGGTCAAGGCGGCGCTGTCGGAACGCGTGCAGGCGCTGGCGAACGCGCTGCGCAGCGAGCTGGCGGAGGCGGAGTTCGTGGTGCCGCAGGGCGGCTACTTCATGTGGGTGACGCTGCCGGAGGGCACGGACGTGGCGGCGCTGTACGACGCGGCGGCCGAGCGCGGCGTGTCGTTCGTGAAGGGCACGGACTTCCTGCTGGAGGGCGGCGAGAACACGCTGCGCCTGGCGTACTCGGGCGTGACGCCGGAGCAGATCGACGCTGGCGTGGCGCGACTCGCCGAGGCGTACCGCTCTCTGTAGATACGATGGTGCAACAGCGCACGCGACGGCAAAGACAGTGTGCGGGCACGGTAGCCCCCCTCGTCAGCGCCCGTAGCGCTGCCCCAGCACCAGCTGCTCGGGCAGCGCGGTCCGCGGCGGCGGCGAGGGGTCGGCGATGACGGAGACGGTCTCGGCGACGCTGGAGGTGACGCCGATGCGCCGCCCGTCGGCGGTTTGGAGCTCGACGTGCTCGGGCCCGTGCTCGGCCACCACCGCCTCCAGCCCGGGCTCCAAACCGGAGGCCTTGAGGTAGTGCAGGAGATCCTCGGCCTCGTTCTCGAAGCGCAGCACGCGCACGCTGGCGCCGACGTCGACGTCGGCGAGCGGGACCCCGGCCAACCGCGCGCCGGCGACGATGGGGTGCCCGTGCGGGCAGGTGTTGGCGTCGCCGATGGCGGCGAGCATGCGCTCCTCGAGCACGGGCGACATGGCGTGCTCGAGGCGCTCGGCCTCCTCGTGGACCTCGTCCCAGGGCACGCCGAGGACGTCGGTGAGGAAACGCTCGATGAGGCGGTGGCGGCGGACGATGCCCTCGGCGTGCTGGGCGCCGCTGTCGGTGAAGGCGATGGCGCGGTCTGGGCCGCGCGTGATGTAGCCGTCGCGCTCGAGGCGGCCGATCATCTCGTGGACGGTGGGCGGCGAGAGCTGCATGGCGCGGGCGACGTTGGCGCCGGTCATGGGCAGGCCGGCCTCCTGCAGCCAGAAGAGGATCTGCAGGTACTCCTCCTCGGCGACGGTGGCTGTCTCGGCGGTCATTTCAGCTGATCATAGGTGCACTCGCGCGGCGGCTTGTCGTCGCGCCAGCGGCGCAGCTTGGCGCCGTGGCGGATGCGCCCGGCGGAGACGTGGTCGAAGTCGATCTCGACGACGAGCTCGGGGCGCAGCCCGATCCACTCGAGCTCCTTGCCGGCGCTCCAGCGGCTGGGGTCGGCGGAGCCGCGCTCTCCGGTCTCGTACGGAGCGAGGAAGCCGACGAGCCGCTTCTTCTCGGCGGCGCTGAGGCCTGAGGTGTGCCCGACGACGCGCAGCTGATCGCCGTCGTAGAGGCCGAGGATGAGCGCGCCGACGGTGTCGGGCTCCTTGCCGGGACGCCAGCCGACGAGCACGGCGTCGATGGTGCGCACGCGCTTGACCTTGACCATGCCCTTGCGCTCGCCGGGGCGGTAGGGGGCGGAGCGCTCCTTGGCGATGGCGCCCTCGGCGTCCTGCAGCCATCTCCGGGCGTCGTCGGCGCTGGCGACGGTGGGCATCAGCTCGATGGGCGCGCCCGAAAACTCCTCGCCGGCGAGCAGCCGCTCGAGCGCGGCGCGGCGCTGGTCGAACGGCAGCTCGAGCAGCGAGTCGTCGCCGCTGGCGAGCAGGTCGAAGGCGACGTACACGGCGGGCGTCTCGGCGGCGAGCCGCTGGATGCGCGAGACGGCGGGGTGGATGCGCTGGCCGAGCGCGTCGAAGTCCTCGCGTCCGTCGGCGTCGCGCACGACGATCTCGCCGTCGAGCAGGTAGCGCCCGGCGGGGAACGCGAGCTCGGGGAAGTAGCGCCCGAGCGGCTTGCCGTTGCGCGACTGCAGGAACACGTCGGCGCCGCCACGTGCCCCGGACGGGGTGTCGACGAACGCGAGGCAGCGAAAGCCGTCGAGCTTGACCTCGTACACCCACCCCTCGCCGGTGGGCAGCTCCTTGCGCGAGAGCGCCAGTTGTGGCTTGAGTGTGGGCTGCAGCGGCAGGGTCACTCGGCCTCCGGCTGGCTGGAGCGCGCGCGGCTGGGCTGTACCCGCTTGGGCTCGCCCTTGTGCTTGCGAAAGTGCGGCGGCCAGGGCGCGTCGCCGAGGCCGTCGCGCTCGTCGCGGGCGGCGAGCGCGAGCAGCCCGTCGAGGCTGCCGGGGTGCTCGTCGATGCTCTCCGAAGGATCCCCGCGCTCGCGCAGGCGCGCGGGCACGGTCTTGAGGGTGAGCTCGGCGGGGTCGACGTCGGGGACCTCGTCCCACTCGAGCGGGCAGGAGACGCGCGCGTCGGGGACGGCCCTGACGGAGTAGGCGGAGGCGACGGTGCGGTCGCGGGCGTTCTGGTTGTAGTCGATGAAGACGCCCTGGCGTTCCTCCTTCCACCAGCGGCTGGTGGCGCGGCCGGGCATGCGCCGCTCGACCTCGCGCGCGAGCGCGAGCGCGGCGCGGCGGACTTCTTCGAAGCTCTCGCGCGGCTCGATGCGCACGTACACGTGCATGCCGCGCGAGCCGGACGTCTTGGGGTAGCCGCGCAGGCCGTGCTCGTCGAGCACCTGGCGCACGCCAAGCGCGACGTCGCGCACCTCGGAGAAGGGCACGCCGGGGCCGGGGTCGAGGTCGACGCGCAGCTCGTCGGGGTGGTCGAGGTCGGCGCGGCGCACGGGCCAGGGGTTCCAGTCGATGACGCCGAGGTTGACGCCCCAGACGAGGTGCGCGGCGTCGTTGGCGACGAGCTCGCGTGCGTGGCGCCCGCTGGGAAACGTGACGGTGGCGGTCTGCAGCCAGTCGGGGGCGCTGTCGGGCACGCGCTTCTGGAAGAAGGGCTCGCCCCCCACCCCGTCGACCCAGCGCTTGAGCGTGGTTGGGCGCTCGCGCAGGTGGCGCACGACCGCCTCCTGGCACTCGACGTAGTAGTTGACGAGATCGATCTTCGTCAACCCGACATCCGGGAAGAACGGCTTGCCGGGGTTGCTGACGCGCAGCTCGTGCCCGCACACCTCGAGGATGACGGGCTGGCTTTTGGCGGCGGCCATTGGTGGAAGGATGCCCGATCGTGGCGTCCAACACCCCCCGTACGGCGGCAACTGCCCCCTCCTGGCGTGGAGCGCGCGGCGTGGGCATATCGCAGACGGTGCTCGTCGTGTGCGCCGCGTTCGGCCCGCGACTGCCGGCGGACGTCGTGGCGAGCGCGATCGCCGGCGGCCTCCGGGACGGAGGCCTGCCCGGGCCCGACATCTGCCCGCTGCCGGGCCCGGGCGCCGCGACCGGCCCCGGCGTCACCGCCGGACCTGGCGGCGCTCACACCTTCGGCGCCACCGTGAGCGCCGACACGGGCGATGAGGACGTACGGGAGCTGCTCGACGCGCTGGGCTTCGACGCGCGCATGCGCGCCGCGCGGGCGGTCGTCATCGGAGCGCGGCGGCTGCAGGAGCGCGCGCTGGCGGGCAGCGTCACGTTCGAGATCGCCACGCGCGCCCGCCAGGGCGGCATACCCGCCTACGCGGTGACCGGCGAGAACGAGCTGGAACCGTTCGACGCCCGCATCCTCGACCTCCAGCTCGTGCTCCAAGCCGACAGCCGCAAGGGGCTGGCGGCGGCGGGCCGCAGGCTGGCGGGCGTCGTGTGAGCATTGCCCTCCCGGGTGATCGCGCGGCGCTGCCTCCGCCCGAGAAGGACGATCAGGCGGCGGCGGTATGCTCGCGCGGCGTCCGGGCGAGCACCCGCGCGAGCTCATGCACCAGCCGCACGGCGTCGGCGACGGTCCCGTATTCGAGGTTGGCGGGAACGTCGCTCGGCAGGTGGTAGTTGGCGGGGCTGAGCCAGTCGGTGACGGACACGAACGTCGCGGTGGGGTAGCCGGCGCGGCTGGGGATGACGCTGTCCGTGGAGGCCCGCGCGCGAAAGCCGCGGCGCAACGGTATCTCCAGCCGCCGCGCGCACTCGTCGAGCGCGTCGCGCAGCCACGGGCCGGCGTAGTCCTCCATCCACACCGGGCCCTCCCCCTCGAGCATGACCAGGTGCGGCGAGCCGACGGTGTCGAGGTTGACGAAGCAGGTGCTCTCGGGCGGAAGCTCATGACGATGGCGGGCGAGGAACGCGCGGACGCCGTCCTGGAGGGTCTCCTCGGCGCCGCAGGAGACGAGCAGCACGCGCAGGCCGGGGAGCGGCTCGCGGCGCAGCAGCTCGGCGAGCGCGACGAGCGAGGCGACGCCGGAGAGGTTGTCGTTGGCGCCCGCGACGGTTCCGCTGCGCCATACGTCGGCCACGATCGCCGTGCCGAGGGCGCCGATCGCCAGGCCCGCGCGCGCTGGCCCGCGCCGCCGTCCGGCCGCCGCGGCGATCGTGCACAGCGGTCCCGCCAGCCCGATCCACCACTGCGGCAGCGGCGACTTGATCCGGTCGAACAGCCGCGGCACGAGCTCGTAGAGCCGCCGCTGGAGCGTCTGATCGAACAGCAGCCCCGTCTGGGGCGCGTCGTGGTGCGCGAGCACGACGAGCGTGTCTATCGGCCGCCCGGCGCCCTCCCCCGCGGCGTTCGCCAGCTCGTCGCGCGACCCTTGCCTCGCGCCGGATTGACCGACGCGCGCGACCACGTTGACGGTGCTGCGCCGGCGGCGCACTGCGCGTCGCAGGATCCGCGGCCCGTTCTGCGCCTCGTCGACTATGCCCGCGAACGTTGCAGCCGCGAGCAGCGCACCCAGCCGGCGGTGGCCGCGGTGGCCGCGTAGGACGAGCGCCGCGGCGAGCATCCCCAGCGCGCCGAGCCCGGTCGCGGTCGGCGGGAACGTCCCCCATGACGGCTCGTCCTCGAGCGCGAGCTCAACCCCGGCCAACGTCCTCAGGCGCTCGCCGAGCCACTCCGCCGCCTGGCGCTCTCCGGACGAGCACGGTGAGCGCTCGATCGCGGCGAGCCTCTCCACCACCTCGCGCAGCACGTCCTCCAGCCGGCCACCCTCCTGTCCGGCATCTTCGATGGCGAGGTCGTGCCGTCCGGCGGCGCTTTCGTGTGGATCGCTAGGCTCGCTCATCAGATGACCACGCCCGAGCCTACTCCGAGCCCGGGTCTCTCAGAGCCCGCACCAAGCCAGGGCGTCCGCGCATCTCGCACGCGCTCGCTGCCCGCGCCGGGCGCGAAGCGGGCGACGGTGATCGGCGCGGGCTCGTTCGGGACCGCGCTGGCGGTGCTGCTGGCGCGCGGAGGTCTGCGCACGACGCTGCAGACGCGCACGGCGGAGCAGGCGGCGCTGATCGACGGGCAGCGCGAGAACCATCGGTACCTGCCGGGCGTGGAGCTCCCGCCCCAGCTGCGCGTCGAGCCCGCCTCGGCGGGCGTCGCACGTGCCGACTACGTGTTTCTGGCGGTGCCGTCGAGCGGCCTCGGCGAGGTCATCGAGCGGCTCGGCGCGACCGGCCTGGGCCGGCGCACGGCGGTCGTGTCGGTGGCGAAGGGCCTCGTGCCGCCGGACGGGCTGGCGCCGACGCGCGTGCTCGGCGCGCACTTCGGCCCCGAGCGGGTGGCGTGCGTGGGCGGGCCCGCGCACGCACAGGAGATGGTGCACGCGGGCGCCGGGCTGGTAGCAGCGTGCGCGTCGGAGGAGCTGGCGCGCTCGATCGCGCAGGTATTCACGCGCGCGGGCGTCGTGTGCGAGCTGTCCGACGACCCGGTCGGCGTGGAGCTCGCGGGCGCGGCCAAGAACGCGGCGGCGCTCGCCGCCGGCGCCACCGAGGCGCAGGGCCTGAACGCCGCGGGCGCGGCCGCCGGGCACATCTTCGCGGAGGTGTGGCGCTACGCGGAGACGCTCGGCGCGCGGCCGGAGTCGATGATCGGCCTGGCGGGCGCGGGCGATCTCGTGGCGACCGCGCTGGCCCGAGAGAGCCGCAACCGCCGCGCCGGCGAGCTGCTCGCGGCGGGCGTGTCCGCGGCGGACATCCCCGCACAGATCGGCCAGGCGGTCGAGGCGCTGGAGTCAGTGCCGCTCCTGGCGCGCGCGCTGGAGACGGCGGGGGTGGGCGCGCCGGTCACGAGCGCGCTCGGGAGGCTGATCTCAGGCGAGCTTCCGCTCGATGACTGGGTGGCGCTGGTGCGCGCCACCGTGCCTCCGCCGGCGCTCTGGCGCAGACGTCCCACGCCCGGCTTCTGGCGGCGTATGTGGCGGCGGCTGTCGGGAGGATAGAGCGCCCTTCCTCGCCGTCGGCTCGGGACGGCCCGTTCGATCCGCAGTCCGGCGAGTCCCTCCAAACACGCGGCCCGTATATCTATGGTATTTATCGAACGTAGATACCATAGGAGTACACCCGACGCGGGAGAGGACAAACATGCCGGGACGCCCCGGAGAAGTGGATCCCACCAAAGGCCTGTCGTTCGATCCTGACGAATTCCTCGAGCAGCACGCGCGGCGCGAAAAGGCGCTGAAGATGCAGGATCTGATCCGGCCCGGCCGCACGACGCCGATCGCGATCCGCTTCGACCAGTTCACGCTGACGCGGCTGAAGGCGCTGGCGGCGCTGCGCAACACCGGCTATCAGACGCTACTGAAGGAGTTCGTCGTCGAGCGCCTCTACGAGGAGGAGAAGCGCGAGGGCATCATCTAAGGCAGCCGTCAGGTCGCGTCCATCAGCGTGCTGAGGACCGCTTCGTAGACGCCCGCGCCGTGGCCGGCCTCGCAGACGCGCACGTTCGCGTGTGCGGACAGCTCCTCGCGCATCGACGGGTCGCGCTCGAGCGCGTTGGCAACCAGCCAGAAGGCGTCGACCTCGGCGGCGCACGCGAGATCCTCGCGCGAGTCGCCCACGGCGAACGTCTCATCGCGCGCGTAGCCGCGCGCACGCCGGTGCAGCGCCACCGCGGCGACCTTCGAGGCGCCGGCGGGCACCAGGTGGTAGCCACGCACGTGCGGCAGCGCGGCCAGCGCCTCCGAACGCCGGCTGACGACGCCGTTGTCCACCAAGCGCAGGTTCTCGTGGCCGTGCTCGACGAGCACGCGGTCGACCTCCACCGCGTCCACGAGGCCGCGGAACAGGTGCGAGACCTCGCGCTGCACGTGCCATGGCTCGTGGTACTCCAGGCGCCCGGCGTAGCGCTCGAGCAGCAGCTCGGGCGCGCCCGAACGCTCGATCTGCTCGGCGATCGTCAGCTCGCCGGGCAGCAGCTCGCCCGTCAGCCAGTGCTCCTCGCCGTCGAGCACGACGCACGCGCCCGCCTCGTATATGAACGAGGACTGGCCCAGCAGCCGCGCGTCCTCCATCACCTGCGCGCTGCGCCTGCCCGACATCAGCACGACCTCCACGTCCGCTCGCAGGCACGCCTGCACCGCGCGCACGCCGTCGATCGTGACCCGCCCCTCGCCGTCGTGCAGCATCGACGCGCCGCGGCCGAGCAGCGTGCTGTCCAGGTCGAGATACAGGCAGCGCGCGCTCACGCGACGGTCACGCTCGCCAGTGGCGGTCGCTCGACCGGCGCCGAGGCGACGCCCGCCGGACGATCGTCAACGTCGATGAGGCGTCGCTCCCGCTCCAGCCGGCTGGCGATCGTCGCAAGCACGGTCCGCGCCATCGGCTCGAGCGCCGACAGCGGCTGGTGGCGGTTGCGGTGCTCGTCGAGGTCCACCTGCGCGATCCCGTGCAGCCCGAGCTTGCGCCATACGTCGATCAGCATCGCGATCTCCACGCCATAGCCGGTCGCGAACGGCAGCCCTTCCAGCAGCTCGCGCCGCGCGGCCACCTCGCCGGCGAGCGGCTGGCGCACGCCCGCGAGCTCCGGGTAGAACAGCGCGAGCGCCGGCCGCGCCGTCAGGCGGTTCACGCGCCCGCCGCCGTCCGCGTCGAAGACGTCCTGGAGACGCAGAGGGCGGCGGTAGCAGGCCTTGACGAACGACACGCCGGGCTCGCATACGAGCGGCCCCAGCAGCCCCGTGGCGAAGTGCGCGGAGAAGCCCTCGGTGTCGGCGTCGAGGAAGCACACCAGCTCGCCGTCGAGCACCGACAGCGCGCGCCACATCGCGTCGCCCTTGCCGAGCACCGGCCCGAACGCGGGCATCAGCTCCGCCTCCTGCCAGACGGTCGCGCCGGCGCGCGCGGCCACCGCGGCGGTGCCGTCCGCAGAGGCGGCGTCGACGACCGCCACCTCGTCGATCGCGCCCGCGTCGCGCAGCGCCACCAGCGCCGCGACGATCTCCCCGACCGTCCCCGCGCACTCGCGCGCGGGCAGGCAAACCGACACGCTGTGCGCGCGCTCGGCCGCGATCCGCTGCGCGGAATACGGCGAATGGTGGAAGGTGCGGGCTTTCGCCCAGGCCTCGGCGGCGCTCGCGGACATCGCCTCTACTATCTCAAGTCCTTGCCACTCGACCGCACAATCGAGCCGTGGAGCGCGCTGCTGGACGCGGGGCGCGAGGACGGACGGCTGGTCCGCGAGGCGCACGAAGGCCCCGGCCGCGCGCGGCTCGTCGAGCTGCCGGCGGAGCTGCACCCCGAGGTGCTCGGGGCGCTGCGCAAGATGGGCATCGAGCAGCTGTACTCCCATCAGGCGCAGGCCCTGCGAGCGGCCACCGTCGGTCCGACGATCGTCACCACCGGCACCGCGTCGGGCAAGTCCATGTGCTTCAACCTGCCGACGCTGCACATCCTCTGCGAGCAGACGCGCGCGCGGGCGCTGTACCTGTACCCGACGAAGGCGCTCGCCCAGGACCAGGCGCGCGCGCTCGGCGCGTTCGGGCTGACCAGGCGCGTGCGCCCGGCGATCTACGACGGCGACACGGCCCGTGAGGCGCGCCGGCAGATCCGCAAGAACGCCAACGTGGTGCTCACCAACCCCGACATGCTGCACGTCGGCATCCTCCCCAACCACGCCGCCTGGGCGGAGCTGTTCGCCAACCTTGCGGTCGTCGTGATCGACGAGGCGCACGTCTACCGCGGCGTGTTCGGCTCGCACGTCGCCAATGTTCTGCGCCGCCTGCGGCGGATCGCGGCGGCGTACGGCACCGACCCGGTCTTCATGCTGACCTCCGCCACGATCGCCAACCCGATCGAGCTCGCCGAGCGCCTCACGGGCCTCGACGACGTCCAGCTGATCGACGACGACGGCTCGCCGGCGCCGCGGCGGCGGATCGCGATGTGGAACCCGCCGCTGACCGACGAGGCGCTCGGCACGCGCCGCTCGGCGCTCGGCGAGGCGGCCGAGCTGCTCGCGCGCCTCGCGCGCGACGGCGCGCGGACGATCTGCTTCATGAAGTCGCGCAAGGGCGTGGAGGTGCTCAGCCGCCTCGTCAAGGACGATCTGCGGGGCAGCCACCCGGAGCACCCTGACGGGCACAGGCTGGCTGAGCAGGTGGAGCCCTACCGCGCCGGCTACACCCCCCAGCAGCGGCGCGAGCTCGAGCAGCGGCTCGTGCGCGGCGAGCTGCGCACGGTGATCACCACCGACGCGCTCGAGCTGGGCATCGACATCGGCGAGCTGGACGCGGCCGTCGTCGTCACGTTCCCGGGCACCGTCGCTTCGCTGCGCCAGATGTGGGGCCGCGCCGGGCGTCGCGGGCGCGGTCTTGCGGTGTATATCGCCGGCGAGGACGCGCTCGACCAGTTCTTCTGCCGCAACCCGGAGGACTTCCTCGACCGCCGCGTCGAGGCGGCGATCCTCGACCACGAGAGCCCGCTGATCCACCGCGCGCACCTGCTGTGCGCCGCGCACGAGGGCCCGCTGTCGCGCGCCGACGCGGAGTTCCTCGGCCCGCGCTGGGAGGCCCACGCGGAGGTCCTGCAGAGCGAAGGCGCGCTGCGCCATCGCACGGCGACGATCGCCGGCGACACATACGTTCCCGGCGACCCCGGCTCCTACCCCGCCGCGGAGGTCTCGCTGCGCTCCGCCTCGCCGTCCAGCTTCGCGATCGTCGACGTCTCCTCGGGCGAGCTGCTCGGCTCGACCGAGGCCGCGCGCGCGCACTCCACCGTCCACGAGGGCGCCATCTACCTGCACCAGGGCCGCTCCTACGAGGTCCGCGAGCTCGACCTGGAGCAACGGCGCGCGCTCGTGTCGCCGTTCGCCGGCGACTGGTACACGCAGCCTAGGTCCGAGACCGACACCGAGATCGTGCGCCTGCTCGATCGCCGCGAGGCGCTCGGCGTGACGCTGTCGTTCGGCGAGGTCAGCGTCACCGACACCGTCCTCGCCTACCAGCGCCGGCGCCTGTCCGACCACGGGGCCACCTCCGGGGCGGGCGGGCATCAGGTGATCGACATCGTCGCGCTCGAGCTGCCGCCCACGAGCTTCCCCACGCAGGCGCTGTGGTTCGAGCTTCCCGGAGCCAGCCCGCTCGCGGCGCGTAAGGGCGACGATCGAAGCTCGCTCGCCGACACGCTGCCGGCGGAGATCCTGCTGGGGGCGCTGCACGCGACCGAGCACGCGCAGATCGCCGTGCTGCCGCTGATCGCCATGTGCGACCGCTGGGACATCGGCGGCCTGTCCACCAACTTCCACCCGCAGACCGGCGTGCCCACGATCTTCCTCTACGACGGCCATCCTGGCGGCATCGGCATCGCGCGTACCGCGTATGCGCGCTTCGAGGAGCTGTGCGAGGACGCGCGGCGGCTGATCGCCGGCTGCCCGTGTGCGAGCGGCTGCCCTTCGTGCGTGCAGTCGCCCAAGTGCGGCAACCTCAACGAACCGCTGCACAAGGCGGGCGCGCTCGCCCTGCTCGAGCGGCTGCTGGCGGCAAATGCCGAGCCGGCGATAGCCACGGCGCTCTGAAACGCGCCGGTGCGCGCCGCTCTGAACGCGCTCGGCGGCTGTTGTGAACAGGAGACCGACACCGGACAGCCGGCGCAGTCGCCACAATGGTCGGCTCGTGCCCGCCCCCTCCAAGCTCGTGCTCAGCGCCCCCAAGACACCAATACTCGCGATCGTCCTGACGATCGTCCTCGCCTGCGCGGCGCTGGCGACGACCGCCGGCTCCGCCTCGGCGCCGCCGCTGCAGGCGGTCGTCTTCGAAGGTCCGGGCGGGCGCACGCCGCTGACGACGTGGACGCTGCGCAAGGACGCGACCAACCAGGGCCTGGCGCTCGGCTGGCAGCGCGGCGGCTTCGCGGGCAGCACGGTCAGCCTGCCGAACGTCGTCAGCCCGACGCCGTACACGGGGAAGGCCGGGGGGCGCAACTACGAAGGCTCGATCGCCTGGTATCGCACGAGCTTCACGGCGCCGCACGCGGGCGCGTACGCGCTCAGCTTCCAGTCGGCGAACTACCTGGCGAGCGTGTGGATCGACGGGCACGCGCTCGGCTCGCACCAGGGCTCCTACCTGCCGTTCGAAATGCGCACGAAGCTCGCGGCGGGCACGCATACGGTGGTCGTGCGCGTCGACTGGGAGGACCCCGCGCAGCAGTCGCGCGAAGGCTTTCACCGCACGTGGTTCAACTGGGGCGGGCTCGACGGCGAGGCGAACGTGCGCGCGATCGGCGAAAGCGAGCTCTCGGAACCGAGCATCCTCACGACGCTCGCGCCGGACACGCCGCAGGCGAGTGAGGCCAGCGTGAAGGTCAGGGTCGAGGTCCACAACCACGGCCCGGAACGCACGCTCGTGCCCGAAGGCTCGCTCGTGCACGGCGCTCAGACGATCCCGCTGAGCTTCCCCGAAGTGACGCTCGGCCACGACGAAGAGGCGAGCGTGACGGCGACCGCGCAGGTGCCCGAGCCGGCGCTGTGGTCGCCGACCAGCCCGAACCTGTACCAGCTGACGCTCGCGATCGGCAAGGAGAGCAGCTACTCCGCCAACGTCGGCCCGCGCCAGCTGACGTGGCACGGCGGCCACGTGTACCTCAACGGGACGCAGCTGCAGCTCCACGGCGCCTCGATCCAGGAGGACGCGCGCGGGCACGGCGACGCGCTGACGCCGGGCGATGAGAACACGATCGTCCGCGAGCTCGAGCAGATCGGCGCCAACGCGGTGCGCTCCCAGCATCCGCTGGACCCGGCGCTGCTGGAACGCCTCGACGAAGTCGGCATCCTCGTGTGGCAGGGGATCGGCCCGGTGGAAGGCGCCGGCAACTGGTACTCGACGACGCCGCAACTGCTGGCGAACGCCGAGCAGCAGGCGAAGACGGCGGTGCTCGCCGAGCAGCTGCACCCGTCGATCTTCGCGTGGAACCTCGTCGACGAGGTCGCGGGCAACGGGCGCGACAGCCAGGAGGTGTCCTATGTGCGCACGCTCTCCCACTGGCTGCACGAGCACGACCCCACGCGGATGGTGGCGGTCGACGTGTGGGGCGATCACCCGCCCGAACGCGCGGGCGCGCTGTACTCGGAAGTGGACGCGGTCGCCGAGACCGACTACTCGGGTTGGTATGACTACCCGCACGACTCGCAGACGCAGCTGGAGGCGAAGATGCGCGAACGGCTGGAAGCGATGCAGCAGACGTTTGCCGGCAAGGTGCTGGTGATCAGCGAGTTCGGCGCCGAATCCAACGGCCTGAACCCAGCCGGGAGCCCAGGCAGCTACGCCTACCAGGCGAAGCTGCTGGCCGAGCACATCGCCGTGTACGAGGCCGACCCGCACATCACGGCGATGCTGATCTGGGTGCTGCGCGACTACCCGCTGAACCCGACGTTCGACGGCGGGTCGATCCACGGCGTGCTGCCGCGGCTGAAGCTGATCGAAGGGCTCAACCAGAAGGGGCTGTTCACCTATGCCGAGCAGGCCAAGCCGGGCGTGGTGAGCACTGTGGCGCGGCTGTTCAAAGCGCTCTCGCGAGAATGAGCTGAGCAGCGGGCCGACGACCCGCGGCCGGCGCTCCCCTGGAGACAATCGCCGGGAAGTCGTGGGCGGTTTTCCCAGGGCGGGCGTGGCGAGCGGGGTCTGGCCTTCCGCTCGCTCGTTCACACGATTACGGTGATCGGATGTCGAGCTCGGCAGAGGTTGCGCGCCGTCGCGGCACCCACCCACGACGGACCGCCTGGTCAGCTCCCGTGCGCCGCCCACCAGCGAACGGTCGCGGCGAGACCGTCGGCGAGCGCCCAGCGAGGCCGGAAGCCGACCTCGTCGTGCAACCTCGCGACGTCGGCCAGCAGCAGCTGCGGCTCGTCGGGGCGGTCGGGCAGCCCGCCGAGGCGAACCAGCTCGGGACGTCCGACCATCTGCACGACCAGGTCGACCACCTGGCCCACCGTCACCCCGACACCGGAGGCGATGTTGACCGCGCCGATCACCGGACTGTCGAGCAGCGACACCACCGCGGCGGCGACGTCCTCGACGTGCATGAAGTCACGCGCCTGCCCGCCGGAGCCCGTCGCGATCGGCTCTCCGGCGAGCAGCGAGCGGATGACGGACGGGACCAGGCGCCCGGGAGCCTCGCGCGGGCCGTACAGGAAGAACAGCCGGCCCCAGGCGAGCTCCACCCCCTCCTGCTGGGCGTAGGCGCTCGCCACCCGTCGCAGCGCGTCCTTTGCGGTCCCGTAGAGACTGACGGGCGCAAGCGGAGACGCGAGCTCGCTGAGCGGGCCCGCGATGCCCGACCAGTCGTACTCCGCGCACGTGCCGAGCACGACCAGCCGTCGCCCGCCGCAGCGCACGAACGCATCGATCAGCTGCAGGCTGCGCTGGACCCACAGCACGTTCTCGGGCGCGCGCCAGAAGCGCCCGTGCTCCGTGTGCCAGGCAAGATGAACGAGACGCTCTGGAGCGACCTCGCGCATCAGCCGCTCGACCGCGGTCCGATCCGCCAGGTTGACGCGGTGCCAGCGCACGCCCGACACGTCTGGAGGGCGGGCGCGTGTGGAGAGCGCGTGCACCTCCTCGCCGCCGCTCGCCAGGAGCCCGAGCGTCGGCAGGCCGATGAAGCCGCTCGCGCCGGTGACGAGCACGCCGCTCACGAAGCCAACTCCAAGCGAATCGAGGGTCTATGAAGATCTCCGTCCTGCTCCCCACTCGGGACCGGCTGGAACTGCTGCGCCACGCCGTCGCGAGCGTTCGACGTCTCGACGATCCCGACTGGGAGGTCGTGATCTCCGACAACTGCTCCTCCGGCGACGTCGCGGGCTTCGTCGCCTCGCTCGATGACGAGCGCATCCGCTATCTGCGCACGCCGGAACTGCTGTCGGTGACAGAGAACTGGAACAACGCGCTCGACAACAGCACCGGCGAGTATGTGTTGATGCTCGGTGACGACGATGCGCTGCTGAGCGGCTATTTCACCCGTACGCGGCGCCTGATAGCCGACTTCGACCATCCGCAGGTCATTTATCACAACGCCCTCAGCTACGCCTATCCGGGCGTGATCCCGGCCCAGCCTGATGGATTTCTCCGCGGCGAGGGGTACGCGGACTTCCTGCGCAGCTGTGGCGAGCAGCCGTTTCGCCTGCCGCTCGGTGACGCCCGCAGGCTGGCGGGCGCTGCGGCGAGGTTCCGGCTGGGCTATGGCCTGAACATGCAGTTCGTGACCATTGCCCGCACCACGGTCGAAGAGCTCTCCGGCGACGGCAGCTTCTTCCGTTCTCCGTTTCCCGACTACTACGCGATGAACCACCTGTTCGCGCGCGCGGACTCGATCGTCGTGGAGCCCCGCCCTCTGGTGGTCATCGGCGTCTCGCCGCGATCGTACGGGTTCTTCTACAACAACAACCGCGAGAGCGAAGGCCGGGCCTTCCTCGAAGGCGACGCGCGGCCGGAGCAACGCGCGCCCTGGCAGTCCACCTTGCTGCCTGGCACGAACATCAACAACGGCTGGCTGCGGGCGGTCGAGGAGCTGCATCGAGATCTCGGCTGCCCCGCGGAGCTCACGCCCGGATATCGACGCTATCGGATGCTGCAGATCATCCACGTCTACAACGGCTGGCATGTGCGGGGCGGCGTGGACGCGGCGCAGCTGTCTGCGATGAAGCAACACATGAGCGCTACCGAGCGGCTGCTCTACGGCCTGCTGTTCACGGCGCTCGGCACGCTCGAGCGGGTGCTGCCGCAGCCGCTGCGACCGCATGTGGGACGCGTGGCGACCCTGATCTCGCGCCAGTTTCCCTGGTGGGCGCCCGTACACAGCAATGGCCGCTACGCCGACATCAGCGAGGTGGTGGAGCGGGTGAACGGCGATCGCAGCCCGCGGAGCTGGCGAGAGCAACGGGGCTCACGGCTGGGGAACCAGCTGCTGGGACGGATCTTCCCCTGAGCGTGCGTCCGGCGAGTCCTCGGCCGTGCTCTTGCCGACGACGCCGCTGAAGGGCGGGCGGGGATCGGCGTGCAGACCCCACGCCAGGCCCGCGAGCACGCGCCGGCGCCGGATGTCTCCGCGCTCGTAGGCGCGTGTGCGGTTGTCGACGCTCAGCAGCCGCTCCTGCTGTCCCTGCCACAGCGTGCCGCTGCGATACCACTCGGCGGGCTCGTAGACGTCACCGGCGCAGTCGACCACCAGCGTGCGCAGGCCCATCTCCTGCACCTGGCGGGTGATGTTGAGCGATCCGCTCTCGAGCACATAGGTGTCCATCTTGTTGCGCACGACGAACAGCCGCATGTTGCTGAGCACGGCGTGGGAGACCATGAACGTGGTGTTGCGCAGATGCGGTGTTGGAAAAGGCGGGAACGCCAGCAGTTCCTCGGGCAGTTGCGCGAGCAACCGCAGACGCGATTCCAGGGAGTCGCGCCTGGAGCGACGCTCGACGCCAAGTTGCTCGAAGTCGATCTGCAGCAGCAGCTCGCGCGCCCGGCGGATGGGCGGAAGCACATCCCGGTAGAAGCTGGGCAGGCCCAGCGAGTACATGATCCAGGAGTGAAAGCTCGACCAGGAGCCGCTGGCGCCGACCATGCCGACTTCGGGCAGCGCGAATGCCGCGTCGAGCTTGGCCAGCCACCCGTCGACGACGGGACGGGTGTGCGAGTTGACGAAGCAGTAGCGCTCGCGGCGCAGTCGCGCGGCGGCGGCGAAGTACAGGCCCAGGTCGAGCCCGCTGTCGGGGAAGAATGCGATCTCCGGCTCGAGCTCCGCCGCAGCCGCGATGAAGGGAGCGGCTTGCGAGGCGGAGGTGAAGCCCTTCATCGCGAGCACGAGCTGGTGCTCGACGCCGGCCGGGTGCGCGCGCATCGCGTCGATGAAGTCGCGCAGCGAGTCGAGGCCGTTGACGGCGCGCACGAGGTGTACGACGCACGGCGGGCCATCGGTGTCTTGCTCGGGCAGCGCGAGGGGCCTGCGAGCCCATTCCCATGGAGCGCGCACCGGGGCTCTCATACGACCGCCTGGCGCTCGCGTCCGGCGAGGTCCCAGTCCACGAACGAGCGGTCGCGCTCGGAGAGGATCCGCCCGCTGCCGCCCGTCACCGGCGGCCACCGGATTGCGAAAGCGGGATCGTCCCAGCGCACGCCGCGGGCGGCCTCGGGCACGTAGCGCCCGCCCATCTGGTAGTGAACCTCGCAGTCGTCCACGAGGGTCTGGCAGCCGTGCGCCACCCCTGCGGGCAGATAGATGGCGCGGCGGTTCTCGGCGCTCAGTTCCACGCCGTGCCAACCGCAGTAGGTCGGAGACTCCGGGCGCAGATCGACAGCCACGTGAAAGGTCGCCCCTCGCACGCAGCGCACGAGCTTGCTCTCGCCATGTGGCTCCGCCTGATAGTGCATGCCCCTGAGCGTGCCACGGCGCGGGCTGAAGGAAACGTTGCACTGCACCACCTCGAGCTGCAGTCCCCGCGCCGCGAGCTCGTCGATGTCGAACGTGCGCGCGAACCAGCCGCGCTCGTCGCTGAGCCGATCGAGCTCGATCGTCCAGGCGCCGGGAAGCGGCGACCGCGCGAACCTCATCTCAACCTGCCCCCCGCGCGGTGAAGAGCAATCCCGGCAGGTCGGAGGGGAATGCCCGCAGCAGCAGCAGGACGGCCGCGTACAGCACGCTGGAGAGCGCCGTGCGGTCGATGACCGGAGCCCCCGTGAGCAGCATCGGGCCAGCGCCGACCGCCGCCGCCAGCGCAACCTTGGGCAGGATCCGCAGGCTGGGCCTCAGATGCGCACGGGCCCGCACCAGCGCCACACCGCCGGCCACCGCGGCCACGATCTCCACCGCCGCGCTCGCGACCGCAGCGCCCTGCGCTCCGTACAGCGGCGCCATTATGGCTACCGCTGCAGAGAGGAGCGCGAGCAGCGCCAGGTTGAGAATCAGGATGGTCCGGTGCAGATGCAGGCTGAGCAGGGCGTAAGCCCAGACGTTGCCGACGAACACAGCTGCGACGGCGATGCCCTGCACCGCCAGCACCGGGACGGCGGGCAGGAAGCTCGAGCCGCCGACGACCTCGACCGCAAGGCGCGAGCCGACGGCCAGCGCCAGCGACACCCATACGCCCGCGATCAGCGCGATGTCGAACATCCGCGAGATCGCGTGCGCGAAGCGACCCGCATCTGCGTGCGCCGCGTGCGCGAAGATCGGGAAGACGGAGCCGACGAGCAGGCCGGGAACGATCAGCAGGTTCTCCACCACGCGATAGGACACGCTGAGATAGCCGAGCTGGCGACTTGGACACAGCAGCGAGACGAGCACGACGGCCACGCGCAGGTACACGGTGGCGGTGAGGATGGCCGCCGAGTAGGTGAGCATCGGAGCTGCCAGCTCGCGCCACCGGCGAGTGTCGAAAGCGGGTCTCAGCGGCATGTCGCCTCGCACCAGCGCGACCGTCGGAACCAGCATCACCGATGCGGCGAGCGCCGCCACAGCGAGGAAGGCGAGCAGGTGCGCGCCGTACAGCACGAGCAGCGAGATCATCGCCGCGGTGATGATCTGCCGTGCGAGTTCGAGCGCCGACAGCGAGCCGAGCCGCAGTCGCACCGACAGCGATGACGCCAGCAGGACCTGCGTGTTCTGCAGGAGCACCCCGCATCCGGCGATCAACACGCCGAGGCCGAGCAGGCTGCCGTAGGCGAGGAACGCGAACAGCGTGATCAGCAGGATGCCGGCGACCGCCAGCACGAGGCGCAGGCCCATCACGTTGCGAGCGAAGCTCGTGCGCCGCTCGCCGCGCAGCACGGAGAGTTCGCGTATGCAGATGCCCGTCAGGCCGAGGTCCGTCAGTCCCGCGACCAGCGCGCTGAGCGACGTCGCGGTCGTGTAGCGGCCGGTGTCGATCACCCCGAGATGACGGAACAGGAGCGCCGCCGCACCGACGCTGAACAGCGAGCCGCCGGCGAACGACGCGATCCGCAGCGTCGTGCCCCGCACGACCGCCCGCCCCGCCCCGGGCGTGGCAAGCGCGTCCTGCTCGCTGACCGTCGCTCCCATCAGGCGAGCAGCGCAAGCTCCGGGGTGCGCGCCGCGAGCCGGCCTCCCCACTCGCCGATGTAGCTGAGCTGCTCCACGATCTCGTCCTTGAGGTTCCAGGGCAGAATGACCACCACGTCGGGGCGATCCTCGCGGATCGCGCGGGGATCGCGAATCGGGATGTGACTGCCGGGCAGGAAGCGGCCTTGCTTGTGCGGGTTCAGGTCGACCGTGTAGTCGAGGAAGTCGCGACGCACGCCGCAGTAGTTCAGCAGCGTGTTGCCCTTCGCCGGCGCGCCGTATCCGACCACGCGGCGGCCTTCGTTCTTGAGGCCGATGAGGAACTCGAGGATTCGCCGCTTGTCGGCCTCGACGCGCGCGCCGTAGCCGGTGTAGGTCGCCAGCCGCTGATAACCCGCCTCTCGCTCGCGCTCGCGCATCTCCGCCGCACGCGCGGTGTCGGGCTTGCCGGCGTCGTCGTCGTGGGCGCCGTAGACGCGCAGCGAGCCGCCGTGTGTCGGGATCTCCTCGACATCGAACAGGCGCAGCCCGTGCGCGGCGAACACGCGGCTGACGGTGAGGAACGAGAAGTAGGAGAAGTGCTCGTGGTAGATGGTGTCCCACTGCCTGTCCTCGATCAGCCTCTGCAGGTGGGGAAACTCCATCGTGATCGTGCCGCCGGGCGCGAGCAGGATCTTCATGCCGGCAACGAAGTCGTTGAGGTCGGGGACGTGCGCGAGCACGTTGTTGCCCAGCAGCAGATCGGCGCGCGCCTCCTCTGCCAGCGACCGCGCGATGCGCCGCCCGAAGAAGTCCACCAGGGTGGGAATGCCTTTGCGCAGCGCGACGTCGGCGACGTTCGCGGCCGGCTCGACACCGAGCACGCCGATCCCGCGGTCGTGGAAGTACTGAAGCAGGTAGCCGTCGTTCGATGCCAGCTCCACGACGCGGCTGCGCTCGTCCAGCCCGAGCATCTCGGTCATCTGCTCGGTGTAGCGCCGGCAGTGCTCGAGCCAGCTGATCGAGTATGAGGAGAAGTAGGCGTAGTCGGAGAAGATCAGCTCGGGTGCCTCGAACTCCTCCAGCTGCACCAGGAAACAGCGGTGACACACCAGCGCGCGCAGTGGGTAGTGGGGCTCCATCGCGCCGACGCGCTCGGACGAGAGGTAGGCATTGGCCAGCGGCGAGGTCCCCAGATCGGCGAACACGTCTCGCAGCGATGCGCCGCAGAAGCGACAGTTAGCGGGCATCGTGTCCCCAGCTGATGCCGGCGGCGCGCTCGTCGACGTTCCGAGGACGCGTCTCGTCGAGATGGCGCGCGATCCGCGCCGGAGCTCCGACGGCGACGGTGCGGGGCGGCACGTCGTCGCGTACGACCGAGTTGGCGCCCACGACCGAGCCCCTGCCGATCGTCACTCCGGGCAGGATCACGCAGTTCTGTCCCAGCCACGCGTTGTCTTCGACGATGACCGGGCCGATCGCGTCCAGCTCCTGCGCGAGGATCGGCGTATCCGAGGCGGCGGCGCCATGATTGTGATCGGCGATGTACACGTTGCGGCCGAGGAGCACAGACCGTCCGACGCGGACGTGCCGGACCGCCGAGAGCACGCAATGTCCGGACATGCGCGTCCCGTCGCCGATCTCGAGCAATGCTTGCGACCCGCTCGTGTACAGCCACGAATCCGAGCCGATGAGCACCTCGCGCCCGATCGAGACGCGCCGTGCGCCATGCACGAGGACCGGCATCTCGATGATGCTCTTGGCCCCGAACGCCATGAACGATCCCGCCACAGCACGCGAAAACAGGAGGTTGCGCACGTTGCGCCCATGCTGGTAGAGGTCGATCGCGTTCATCGACCCGCGAGCGCGCCGAGGGTGGCGAACCGCTCGATCTGTTCGAGGGTCGCCGCGCGCATGTCCTCTCCTCGATTCAGGGCGTCATACCAGTCGACCACCGCCTCCAAGCCGTCGGCCAATCCCCACCGTGGCTGCCAGCCGAGATGCGAGCGGGCGCGCGAGGAGTCCAGCTTCAGATATCGGGCCTCGTGGACACGGCGCAGGTGCGGCTCACCATCTTCGGCCCATGCCAGCGGCCGTGGCCAGAGCTCTGCGATGCGCCGCACGATCCAGCTCACCGGCTGAGCGTCCTCGTCGGCGGGACCGAAGTTCCAGGCGCCCGCGAGCTCGGGGGAAGACCACAGCGCGTGGGCCAACATGAGATACCCGCCGAGCGGATTGAGCACATGCTGCCACGGGCGGATCGAGCCCGGATTGCGCACATGCACGGTCTGACCGTCGAGCGCCGCACGCATCAGATCGGGGACCAGACGGTCTTCCGCCCAGTCGCCACCACCGATCACGTTGCCCGCGCGCGCCGTGGCGATGCGCGTCGAGTCCTCCCGAGAGAAGAACGATCGGCGAAAGGCGTCGGTCACCAGCTCGGCGCAGCCCTTGGAGCTGGAGTACGGATCGTGCCCGCCCATCGGCTCGTGCTCGCGGTAGGCCCACTCCCACTCGCGATTCTCGTAGCACTTGTCGGAGGTGACGTTGACGACCACCCGCACGTTCCCGTCGCCCCGCACGGCGTCGAGCAGGTTGACCGTGCCCATCACGTTGACCTCGTAGGTCATGCGCGGCTCGGCGAACGAGGGACGCACGAGCGACTGCGCGGCCATGTGGATGACGATTTCCGGGCGCACCGCGCTGAGGGCGCCGGCGAGCGCGCCGAAGTCGCGCACGTCGCCCTCGATGCTCTCCATGCCCTGACCCACGCGCGCCAGCTCGTACAGGGACGGCTGCGTGGGCACGTCCAGCGCGAACCCGGTCACGCGCGCGCCCAGCGTCTGCAGCCAGAGGGCCAGCCAGGCTCCCTTGAAGCCGGTGTGCCCCGTCAACAGGACCCTGCGCCCACGCCAGAAGGCGGGGTCGACCGTACCGGTGGGCCCTGCGGGATCCGCCACGACTCGCTCCGACCGCGCCCGTACGCTCAGCACCGGCCCGCTCATTTCCACACCCGCCAGGGCGGGTGTCCCGACCCCCACAGCTGCTCGAGCTGATTGCGATCGCGCAGCGTGTCCATCGCCTGCCAGAAGCCCTCGTGACGGAATGACGCGAGCTGCCCCTCGCGCGTGAGCGCGCGCAGCGGTCCCTGCTCCCACGTCGTCTGATCGTCCTCGAGATAGCGGCCAACCTCGGGGGAGAGCACGAAGTAGCCGCCGTTCAGCCAGGCACCGTCGCCGCGCGGCTTCTCCTCGAAGCTGCGCACGCGCGTTCCGTTGAGCTCGACGGCCCCGAATCGGCCCGGGGGCTGCACGGCGGTGACCGTGGCGAGCGCGCCCTGCTCGCGGTGGTAGGCGATCAGCGCTGTGATGTCGATATCGGCCAGCCCGTCGCCATATGTGAAGCAGAACTCCTCATCGCCGACGTAGGGGAGCACGCGCCGCAGGCGTCCTCCCGTCATCGTGTCCTCCCCGGTGTCCACGAGCGTCACCTTCCACGGCTCGGCGCTGGAGCGGTGGACCTCCATCTCGCCATGACCGAGATCGAAGGAGAGATCGCAAGTGTGGAGGTGGTAGTTGGCGAAGAACTCCTTGATGACGTAGCCCTTGTAGCCGAGGCAGATCACGAACTCCTCGACCCCGTGGGCGGCGTAGATCTTCATGATGTGCCACAGGATCGGCTTGCCGCCGATTTCCACCATCGGCTTGGGGCGGACGGTCGTCTCCTCGCTGAGCCGGGAGCCCAGACCGCCGGCGAGGATCACCGCCTTCATTGCGCGCAGCCGACCGCGGATGGAGATCTTCCCGCGGGCCGGAAGCTCGTCGAGGTCTTGGCGAATGCCATCGCGTGTGCCGCTTTGCCGGATTTCATCCGTGTACCAGAGCATTTGGAGGCGATGTGTCTATCTACCACTAACATCGGTCAGCCCGCCCTGTCTCTCTCCCCACCTCGACAGGGATTTTGTTCCAGTTAACAGGTTCGCCGGCTGTCGACCCGGTCATGTCACATGTAGAAATGGGCATGGCTCCGTGGCCGGCCTGTTGCGCCCGCCGGTCGACACCGACGCCCAGCACTACGATGAGACGAGGACCTATCTAACAGCGTCGGTGGGGAATTGCAACAGCCCCAAGTGACCTACTGACGCGGCGCAGAAGCTCCAAATTTGGAACTTTGCAAATAGCAGGCAATTGTCGAGCGCGCCCGGCGCCGCCGACAGAGAGACAAACCGTCACGACTGGTGACGGATCCTGGCAGGAGGGGTCGGCGCCCTCCCGCCGGCTACCCGTTGCCGCGCGCGATCCTGCGCAGGTCGATCGTCTCGTCGTAGAGCTTGGCGTCGACGCCCTCCTCGAGCGCGACCTCGCGCAGCGGACGCCCGGACTCGGTCGCCTTCTTGACGATCGCGGCGCCCTTGTCGTAGCCGATGGCGCTGTTGAGCGCGGTGGCGACGGCGAGCGTCCCGCCCGCGGAGGCGGCGGTCCCCGCCTTGTTGACCTCGATGCCGTCGACGCACTTCTCGGCGAACGCGCGCGAGGCGCAGGACAGCAGGCGCAGCGACTGCAGGAGGTTGCGGGCGATCAGCGGGATGCGGACGTTGAGCTCGAACTGGCCCTGCATGCCGCCGATCGTGATCGCGGTGTCGTTGCCGATCACCTGCGCTGAGACCTGCAGCACCACCTCCGGCATCACCGGGTTGACCTTGCCGGGCATGATCGAGGAGCCCTTCTGGAGCTCGGGCAGGAAGATCTCGCCGATGCCGGTGCGGGGGCCCGAGCCCATCAGCGCGAGGTCGTTGGCGATCTTCGTCAGGGACACGGCGATGACCTTGAGCGCGCCGGAGAGCTCGACGAGCGCGTCGCGGTTGGCCTGCGCCTCGAAGGGGTCGAGCGGGGCGGCGATCTGCTTGAGGCCGGACTCCTTCTTCAGGCGCGCGCGGACCTTCTCGGCGAAGCGCGGGTGCGTGTTCAGGCCGGTGCCCGTGGCGGTGCCTCCGAGCGGGATCTGCCCGACGTGGACGAGCGCGGACCGCACGCGCTCCTGTCCGAGCGCCATCTGCGCGGCGTAGCCGGCGAACTCCTGGCCGAGCGTCACCGGAACCGCATCCATCAGGTGCGTGCGCCCGGCCTTGACGACGTTCTGGAAGCTCCTGGCCTTCTTCGCGAACGAGCGCTCGAGCTGTTTGAGCGCGGGCAGCAGCTCGTTCTGCGCGACGTCGAGCGCGGCGAGGTGCACGGCGGATGGGAACACGTCGTTGGAGGACTGGCCCATGTTGACGTGGTCGTTGGGGTGTATGGGGTGGGTGGGACTCCCATCTGTCGCGAGCGTGGCGATGACCTCGTTGGCGTTCATGTTCGTGGACGTGCCCGAGCCGGTCTGGAAGACGTCGATCGGGAACTGGCGGTCGTGCTTGCCGGCGGCGATCTCCGCGGCGGCCTTCTCGACGCGCGCGGCGCTGCGCTTGGAGAGCAGCCCGAGCTCGCCGTTGACGGCGGCGGCGGCGCCCTTGATGCGCGCCAGCCAGTGGATCACCGACACGGGCACGGTCTCGCCGGAGATCGGGAAGTTCTCGACGGCCTTGGCGGTCTCCCCGCCCCACAACTGCTGATCGGTCGGCATTGGCTCTCCTCGTCGGGCGGATTGGCGTACGCGAAATGTGCTCCAGCCGGGCTGGAGACCTGCGTGGAACCCTATCCGCAGAAGGCGGCGAGCTCCCGTGCGACTCCGACGGGGTCGTCGTAGGCCATCAGGAACCCGACGCTCTCGAGCACGCGCAGCTGGCCGTGTGGCAGCAGCGCGAGCGCCTCTTCGGCCGCTGCGAGCGGATGCAGGGAGTCCCGGTCGGCCCACAGCAGCAGCACCGGCATGTCCAGCCGCGGGTAGCCCTCGAGCAGCTGCGTCTGAGCCCCACGCGGCCAGCTTCGCGCGCACCTCGCCCACGAGCGGGCGAGGCTCGAGTTGCCGGCGACGTCGGCGAAGGCGTGGCGCACGAGGTCGGCGGCGGCGGGATTGCCGCGGACGGACAGGCGCAGCCCGCGCTCGGGCGTGAACACGGCGCGCGCACCGTGGGCGAGCAGGCGATCGAGCCCGGGCACGGCGGCCAGCTGCGCTGTCAGCTGCCACGCGGCGCGCGTGCGTGCGCGCACGGGGGCTGCGTGCATGCGGTTGGACATCAGCACCAGCCGCGAGGGTCGAATGTGCCCGGCGAGCACGGCCCGCATCGCGATCTCCGCGCCGGCGGCATGGCCGGCCAGCAGCGGGCGCGGGCCGAGCACCTCGGCGGAGAACCCGCCGAGCACCTCGGCGAACCAGTCGAGCGTGTACGGGTGACGCGGTCGGTCCTCGGAGTCGCCGTGGAGCGGCAGGTCGGGAAGCACCACGCGGAAGCGGTCGGCGAGCCCCTCGACGGCGGGCTCCCACTCCTTGTGCGAGAGCAGCCCCGAGTGCAGCAGCGCGAGCGGCGGGCCGGCGCCCAGCTCGCGATAGGCCACGCGGGCGCCGTCGGAGTGGTGGTAGAGGCGCAGTCTCATGCTCGGATGTCGCGGACGGCCACGAACGCATCGTAGGTCGCCGCGACCCGCGTCGGGTCCGTTCGGCGCCCGTTCGTCTCGCTGCGGACGCCGCGGCCCCGAGTCAGACACATCCACCCCACCGGATGTTCCGATTCTGTCGAGCGAAACTCGGTGAGAAATTGGACGTGCTCAGGCGCTCCCATCGGCGCTTACCCTGATTGCATGCCCGGCTCGATAGACGTCGTGATCTTGGCCTACAACCGGTATGAGCTCACCGCGAGCTGTCTGCGCCACCTGCAGGCCCAGACGATCGAGCATCACGTCATCGTCGTGGACAACGGCTCGACCGACGACACGCGGGCGCGGATGCGCGCCGACTGGCCCGACGTTCAGCTCGAGCTTCTCGACGAGAATCGCGGCTTTCCGGAGGCCTGCAATCGAGGCGTCGCGGCCGGCCGGCGTGAGATCGTCGTCCTGCTCAACAACGATGTCGACTGCCAGCCCGACTTCCTGGAGCGCCTCGTCGTGCCACTGCGAGATCCGACGGTGGGATCGGTCGCCTCGCTGATGCTCCAGCCGGGGGGCGAGACGATCGACTGCGTGGGGCTGGCGGCAGACCCCGTGCTCGCCGGCTTTCCCCGGCTACAGGGGCTGCCGGCCGACCACGCGCTCGACGTCGCGCCGATTCTCGCGGGCCCTGCGGGCACGGCGGCGGCCTACCGGCGCGCAGCCTGGGAGCAGGTCGGCGGACTCGACGAGACGATCGTCGCCTACATGGAGGACTTCGACTTGGCGCTTCGGCTGCGGATGGCGGGTTGGCGCTCGGTGGCCGCAACCGACGCGGTCGGCGTGCACCTGGGCTCCGCCACGAACGGCTTCCGCTCGCAATGGCAGCGACTCCAGGGAGGCTTCGGGCGCGGGTATCTGCTGCGCCGCTACGGCCTCCTGCGCGGACGCACCGCTCCCCGCGCTTTCGCCACCGAGGCGGTTGTCGTGCTCGGCGATCTGGTCCTCTCGCATGACCTGGCGGCCCTGCGGGGGCGACTGGCCGGGTGGCGCGCCGGGCGCTCGCGCCCGCGGCTGGCGCTCCCGCCCGCGGAGTGCCTCGATCGAGGCATCGGCCTGCGGGACTCGCTCGCGATGCGCCGCGGCGTCTACGGGCGACGTGCGGCGTGAATGTCCGGCGTCCGGTGGTGGCGCGCCGTTCGCCGGGCGCGCATCAACGGATGACCGCGTGCTCACGGTAATTGGGGGTGACGGTGTCGTGAGCCGCGCCCGAGCGCTGAATTGCGCGCGCTGTCGATAGCGACGCGTAGCCGTCGTAGCCCGACGCGCGCGGGCGTCCGCGACCGGCCACGGCGGAGAGAAACGTCTCCCACTGCACCATCAGCGGCTCGCGCCGGGCAAGCGCATAGCGGATCATGTCTCCCTCGCCGGCGCCGCGCATATTCGCCAGGGTGTCCCAGCTGGTCGGCTCGGTGGGATGACTGTAGTGATACAGCTCCTGTGTCAGGTAGTTCAACACGAAGGTGCCGCCTTCGCCGGTGACTGTGAGCTCGCGCACCTTCGCCGGGGTCAACCAGTTGACCTGCAACAGGCCGGCGGTGTCGTTGTCGAAACGCATCGTCGCGGCAATCAGATCCTCGGCCCGATCGTGTAGCCGCCGTGCTGTCTCCGCATACACGCGTGTGACCTCCGATCCCGTCAGATAGCGCATGACGTCGATGTCATGCGAGGCGAGATCCAGCGCGACTCCCAGCATCGCGTCACGGTCTGGGAACGGGCTGAGACGGCGCGCCTGAAGCTGATAGATGCGGCCGATCGCACCGCTGTCCAAGCGCTCCTTGAGCGCCAGCACCGCCGGGTTGCACCGCTCGACGTGACCCACGCCGAGCAGCACGCCGTGCCGCTCGGCTTCGCGAACCAACGCCAGCGCCTCCTCCTCGTCGGCCGCGAGCGGCTTCTCGATCAGCATCGGGATTCCAGCGTCTATCGCCGCACGTCCGAGCGCCGGCAGCATTTCCGCGGGGGCCGCGAGACACGCGAAGTCGACATCGACATCTTCGATCGCCTCGTCAATCGTCGCGTAGATGTGCCCGGTCCGATAACGACGCGCAAACCGCTCGCGCCGCCCGTGATCCGGATCGACGGCTGCAATTATCTCGACGCCATCGACCTGGCTGAGCACGCGAGCGTGGAGTGAGCCCATGTGTCCGAGGCCCGCGATCAAGGCCCTGCCGGTCGATTCGCTGGCGTGCATACGCTCGAGGCTACACGCTTCGACACAATATATGTGAATAGCTTCAGCCGCGATACCCGCAACAAGAGAGAAACAAAGCCACTGGACGAGCCCGCGCGGTTGCACACCTGCCGACCGATTTGACGTAATCCACTTGAGCCGGCGCGGCAATCTTGTAGGTTTGACGAGCGATGAGGTTCTTGATTACCGGCGGTGCTGGTTTCATCGGCTCGCATCTGGCTGAGGAGTTGCTCGAGCGCGGGCACGCGGTACACGCATTGGACGACCTGTCGACCGGCTCGATCGAGAACATCCGCCACCTGAAGGACGAGGCCAGATTCTGTTACACGCTAGAGTCGTGCTCCCACAGCGCCACGGTCGCGGAGCTGGTGGACGAGGCCGACGCGGTGTTCCATCTCGCCGCCGCGGTGGGCGTCCAGCTGATCGTCGAAAGCCCGGTGCGGACGATCGAGACGAATGTGCACTGCACCGAGATCGTGCTGGCCCACGCCGGCAAGAAGCGTCGCCCGGTGTTCATCGCTTCGACCAGCGAGGTGTACGGAAAGTCGGAGACGCTGCCATTCCGGGAGAGCGGCGACCTGGTGATGGGCCCCACCAACCTGGGCCGCTGGTCGTACGCCTGCTCGAAGGCGATCGACGAGTTCCTGGCGCTCGCGTATTACCGCGAGAAGCGTTTGCCGATCGTGATCGGGCGCCTGTTCAACACCGTCGGTCCGCGCCAGACCGGACGCTACGGGATGGTCGTGCCGACGTTCGCGCGCCAAGCATTGGCCGGCGAGGCGATCACAGTGTTCGGCGACGGAGAGCAGCGACGCTGCTTCTGCCACGTCAAGGATGTCGTGCGCGCGCTGGCCGACCTGATGGAGCGTGAAGACCAGTTCGGCGAGGTGTTCAACGTCGGCTCCACCGAGGAGGTCACGATCATGGAGTTGGCCGAACGCGTGCGGAGCACATGCTCCTCCGCATCGGAGATCGTCAGGATCTCTTACGACGAAGCATACGAGGAGGGCTTCGAGGACATGCTGCGGCGCGTGCCCGACATCTCGAAGATCGGGCGGGCGATAGGCTGGCAGCCGACGCGCGATCTCGATGGGATCCTGAACGATGTGGTCGTCGGCGTGCAGGCGGCGGTCGCCCTGTAGCGCCCAGCACAGTCTTACTTCGCCGCCGTCTCGCGCCTGCCGGGCGGATACCGCCCTCTGTGGTGAAAGCTCTTACCCTTGCCGCGTGGATCGGCCGCGCAGCGCCAGCCATAGCCCACGCCACATGCCCGCACCGTAGACGCAGAGCCACGGCAGCCCGAGCAGGCCGAGGGCGGCGCAGTCGGCGGGTGAGCGTCGCAACGCCGCGCCCGCCCCGGCGCTCGCGGCAGGCACGGCTGCGGCCGCCGCCAGCGCGACCTTCGGCCGCCTCAGCCCAGCCGCGACAGCCAGCGCACTGAGCGGATAGAAGGCGAGAATCACGCCGAAGAAGCGCCCGCCCGCCCGCGCCCAGCCATCCACGAACACCCCACCCCGATGAAACGCATGACGCAGGAACGGACGCAGGGCGTCGCGCGAGCGGTAGACGCAGGCGAAGCCCGGCGAGATGTTGATCGCCTGCCGCGCGGCCAGCACCCGGATGATGCTCGTGTCGTCGTTGGCGTTGCGCGAGTCGGCGTAGCGGGAATCGAAGTTCTCGAGCGCGTTCAGCAGCGGCTCACGCGGCGCCAGAAAGCAGCCGGTGCCCTTGGGGTAGCGGTCGAACTGCTCGATGCCGTAGCTCATCGTGCGCGGGTTGGCGAGGTAATCCCGATACGCGACTTCGGTCAACACGTTCCAGAAGCGCGCGTACGGGTTTCCGGTCAGATCGATTTCGCAATGGCCGTTCCAGATCGTCAGTGTGCGGTCTGCGTCAATTCGTTCAGAGAGGAATCGCAGGCCGTCGCGCCGCAGCGACACGCGCGAGTCGAGCAGCAGCACCAACTCGCCGCGGGCGGCGCGCACTCCCGTCCGACGTGCCACCACGCGTCCCTGGTTCTCCTGCCGTATCACGCGCAGCGGAAACGGCGTCCGCAGTGCCTTGAGCGCGGTTGGTGTCTCGTCGTCGGAGCCGTCGTCGACGATTATCAACTCCGGATCGGCGAACGAGGAGCGCATGACCGCGGCGACGGCATCCGCCACCGTCACCCCAATCCAGCGAGGCTCGTTGTAGACAGGGATAACGATCGAAAGCGTCGGCGACATCGAATATCTGCCCCGTCGACTACGGGTCGCGTTCCACCGCTTGGTCCGACGCCTGCGCCAGGGACGATCCGAGCCCTCGGCGCACGCTCGGCGAGGAGACGGCTTCCCGGCCACGCGCTGGGACGCTGACCATCGCAAATCGCGATCCATTCACGCGCCGGGCTAGACCCGCCGGCACCCGTGCCAGGTGGCCACGACGCTCGAGGTGCTCGACGATCACGTCCGTGGGCGCGTGTTCACAGACCATGGGTGGACTGCTGTATGCCAGTGGTTCCAGCAGAAATGCACGTGCGACGTCGGCATCCATACGCGAGAGCACAACCGAGCGGCCAAGGCCGTCGCTGTGCTCGGTGACCGCCCGGTGCACCAGACAGGGATGGCCGAGGTGCGCGCACTCCTGCTGGCTGCCACCCGAGTCTGTCACGAGAAATGCGCTCGCCTTCAGCAGCGCGATGAAGTCGAAGTAGCGCTGCCGCGGGATGCGCCGAAAGCGCTCGTCGAACAGCGAGTCGAGATCGTGGGCTGCAACCGCCGCAGCCGTCACCGGATGGTCGACGAACAGGATCGGCGCCGAGCGCGACGCCTCGCGCAGGAGACCGAGGATCTCGTTCAGAGCACGGGCGCTGCTGAGCAACTCGAAGCGGTGCAGCGATGCCAGCCCGAACGACTCTCGCGGCAGTTCCATGTCGATCGCGCCGGGCGGGACGAGCTCGATCGCGTCACGGATCGTGTTGCCGCCCGTGTCGACGATCTCGCCACGCACCTTCATCGCCCGCAGGTTCGCAGCCGCCCTCGCATCGGGGGCAAAATGCGTTCGCGCAAGCCTGGCGGCGACTCGACGATCGAGCTCCTCGGGAAACGGGTCGCGCCAGTTGCCGCTGCGCATGCCAGCCTCGATATGGGCGACGGGCACCCTCAGGACGTGTCCCATCGCCGCTCCCAGCACCGTGGTGAGCGTGTCGCCGTGGACGACCAGCAGCGGCCGGGCCCCGCTCGCCGCCCAACGCGCTCGCAGCTCCCGCCGGCGGCGTGAGAAGGTGGCCGTCACACCCGCGCACCATCGCGGCAGATCCGCCGGGCGCTCGAGGTCGTGGCCGCCGCTTCCTCGCGACAGCCATACGCTCGGCTGCATCAGACCGAAGTCGTCGAGCAGCGCGGGGATCTGTTCCGCCTGCTGCCCCGTGCACAGGGTCAGGGCCGGCATTCCCCGTTCCTCGAGGCGCGTCAGGACTGGCGCGAGCTTGATCAGCTCTCCGGTTGTGCCATACACGACCCCGATCACCCTGCGTGCCCGCCTCCCGATGCTTCGGCAGCTCGAGCCGTACCGGACTGACCGGCGCCGGTGAATTCGAGATTTGCCACCTCGATGCTGGCGCTCGGACTGCCTTCCGTGCTGCTCACCGGCTGCGGTCCGGGTGTCACCACCAATCGGATGGCCGTGTGCCTGGAGAAATGCAGGGGCACCGTCGTTCGAACGGGAGCTCCGACGGTCCCGCTGCCGAGCACATGCCCATGGGCGTCGAGTATCGTCACTTGATGAGGCCGCGCGAAGGATGCCAGGGTCATGGAGAGCGTCCCGCTACAGCTCGTGCACGTCCCCACCAGATCGATCGTGCCACTCGTGTGTTCGAGCAGGTTGATCGGGCCCGCCTTTTCGGGGATGGTCGCTCCGAAGCCTTCCCCGGCAGCCACCAGGGCAGGATTCTGCGGGCGTGCGGTCACGAGATAGAGCGCTGCATATGGTTCGCTTGCGATCAAACGGAAGCCCTCACCCGGTTCGCCGGCCGCTGGCCACGCACCCCACGCGGCGGGTTTCGCGTCGAGCAGCACATAGCGGACTCCGAGCGTGGCGAGCCGCGACGCGGTGGACGGGCTGGAGAGTTGCGCGAGGGAGAAGGCCAGCCGTTCCTGGAAAGAGCCTTCCAGATAGCCTCCGATCAACGGCTTGCCGTAGGCGCTCTGGAAGAAGATGTCGCTGTATGTGTTGGCGCTGTTGGCTGCGAGGGGATATTCGGCGACCAGGCCTTCCGGCTGACGCGCGAGCGTCCTGTATATGCCAGGCGTCGAGATCCTGTCGACATGCCCGTGCTGCGGAGCCCACAGGTCGAGCGGTATGGCGATCGTGGCGAGCGCCATGACTCCGATCCTCATCCACGACGCGCGAGTGCGGGTGAGCACGTCCAGGCCGACCGCCGCGAGCAGCGCCAATGCGAGCATCACGATTATGACGAATCGCGAATACACCCGCCAGGTCGTCGTCACCTGCGCGATGAAGTGCGATGGAAATGGGACGGTTACGCCCAGGATCCGCGCCTCCGGCGGCATCGATGTCAGGACGCCTGCGACAGCGACGAGCGATAGCGCGAGTACCGCGCTGCCGATCCGAGCGGTCAGTCTGCGACGGACGAACGCGACGAACGCCACCAGCGCCAGGAGCATCACCGTGGCGCCCACGTACAGCGTGGTCTCGATGCCGGAGCCGTCCAGCGGGTACGTTTCCAGATATGAGCGCGTGTAGCCCCCGAAGAGCGGGCTCTGGACGTCGGGGACGACGTACTCGAGCGGGCGGGCCGCGTAGAAGGCGAGTTCCTGCGCGGTATGCGTACGCGCACCGATCCCTTCTATTTCACCCGCTGTGGAGAGAACGCCGAGGCCAGCCAGAAACACACATACGACCGCGGCCGCGAGCAGCTGTGGCATGAGCATCGCACGGAGGCGGCCGCCACGCCACGAAACGAGCAGCGCGACTGCCGTCACGACGACATACAGCACCCCGCCGAACAGTATGAAATACGGCGACCACCACATGCAGAGGAGCACCGCGAGACCGGCCAGCAGACCGTTGCGGCGCGTCGGATGCCACATCAACTCGACCATGCGCCAGACAGCGAGCACGGGCAGCCAGCCCTGGACGAAGTCTGTGTGACCCTGTCCGTTGATGGCGGCAAACGGATAGAAGGCAAATGCCCAACCGGCGATCAGCGCCGCCCACACGTTCCCGGTCAGGCGGCGAGCGAAGAGAAATGTCACTGCGCCGGTGAGGGTGTAGCCAGCCAGCATGTAGAGGCCGTAGGCCGGGATCGCCCCGAACAGGACGGTCAGCAGATACAGCGTGAGCGTCTCCGGGGCCGACGCGAGGTCCCGTGGCCAGGGGATCGGGATGCCTGCGGGCGCGCCGAACTGGCTGATCGTGCCGGGTAGGAAGGGGTTCAGGTGATGCTCGACGATCTCGCGAAAGAACGCCATGGTGCCGTAGGGATCGCCGGGGGCGCCGTAGATGCTGTCTCCAAGCTGGGTGATCAGCGGCCATGTCAGGTAGCAGGCGAACCCCAGGTAGAGAGTGGCCGTGCAGACGAGCTCGACCTGCGCTCGGTGCGCCCGCGCGTATGCGATCGTCTTCGTAAGGCCCGATGACCACGTGGGGCGGGCTGTCAGGACTCCGGTGGCCCTCTCGCTCATGATCGGCTGGTGAGGGTCTCGAAGCCGGAGCGCAATCGTGATGTCGACACCGATGTGTCGAATTCCCGCTGTGCATCGGTGCGCTCGCGCTGATGCGCCGAGAACTGACGCACATACCAGTGGCGCAGGTGAATGCGATAGGCGATCGCGATGGTGTCTATGAGCATCCGCTTCACGGCCTGCCTGTCGACGCTGGTGCCTGTGAAGCGATAGTGCAGCCGTATGGGCATCTCCTCGATCCGATCGAAGCCGAACTCGACGCCCACGGCCAGCAGCTCCAGGTCGAAGGCGTATCGCTTGATGAGCAGCAGCGGCACGGCGACGTCGAGCATCTCTCGCCGGAATACCTTCGCCCCCACCTGCGTGTCGCGCACGTTGACCTGGACGAGCGACCGCGCCAGCAATTGAAAGGCCCACGAGAGCACGCGCCGATGCAGTGGATAGTCGACCTGGCTGTCGCGGTGGCGCTTGCTGCCGATGACGGCGTCGATCTCCGCGTGCTCGAATCTCCGCACCGCATCGACGATCGTCACCGGCTCGATGTCGAGGTCGCCGTCGAGCCAGCCCACGAGGCGGCCACGGGCATATGGGACGCCAAAGCAGATTGCGTGACCCTTGCCCTGGTTCACCGCGTAGGCCAGCACCCTCACCCTCTCCTCGTCGATGCCCTCGACCTCCGCTGCCGTGCGATCGGTACAGCCATCGCACACGACCAGCACCTCGAACGGCTCGCCGAGCTGCTCCAGCGTACGCACGATCAGACGCACGTTCTCGGCGACATACTCGGCCCCGTTGTAAATCGGAACGATCAGCGTCAGCAGCGGCATCGCGATCGTGCTCCGGGGCTCATTGCGCAACGCACCCGTCGACGTCGCCGGCCGCTGCATGCCGGCGAGCGACGCTCGTGCGCAGGATTGGGTGAAGGAGGCACTCGTTGGCGATCAGAACGAGGGCGATCACGCAGGCCTGAACGGTTGCGATCTGGGCGGGCGAGGAGTGCAGGGCGGCTATCGAGCTCACCTGCAACAGCACGCCACCAATCAGCAGCCAGACCAGACGACGGTCGCGGATCGCGACGGTGTAGACGACCAGCAGGTACAGCAGCGCCAGACACGTGCCGGCACAGACGATCGGCAGCACCCCGGCGGCTGCGCTCACATACCGGACGCCGAACATGAGTCGCAGGAGCGTGTGCGGCGCCAGCGCAGCCGGGACGGCGACCAGGAGCGTGGTGACGGCCACGAGCAGCGCGGCGATCCGCAGCACCTTGCCGGCGGAGCCCTCGATGTGCATTGCCTTGGCCGCGCTGGGGACCATCACGACCGCGACCGCACCGGGGAGGAAGATCACGATCTTCTCGACCGTGACGAGCGCCGCGTATTCGCCCGCCGCGTGGGCCGACAGCATCAGCTTCGCGAGCAGCACATCCAGGTTGGAGATGAGCGCGAACCCGATGAAGGCGCCACCGGCTGCGAGCGTGCGCCGGTCCGGGCGCCTGCGCAGGCCCGCTCTGGCGGCCCCCGTTCCGCTGCGCAGCAGGTGGCTGCGGGCGAGATACGCGGTCGCAGCCAGCACCAGCAGGCAACCGAGCGCCTGTCCGAACAGCGGGCCCCCGGCGCCACCGCCAGCGAGCGTCCATGGCACGCCGATGACGACGCGCGACATCGCAACCGCGAGCATCACCGCTCCGAGGGCGACGAAACGCTCCATCCCCTGCAACACGCCGAAGGCGACGGGGATGAGGAACGACAGCACCAGCAGCGGCGCGAGGGCGATCGCGGGACCGACGGCCTGCAGGCTGAGCGCCCGCTCGAGCAGGGGTATGCACAGCGCATACACCAGACCGAGGATCAGCGCGATCATGCCGATGTGCGCGACGGCGTGCCGGATCAGGTAGCGCACCTGGTCGTGCTCCCCCTTCGCCAGCAGCACCGCGATCCGCTCGGCGATGACCGTCTGTGCGGCGCCGGTGGGTACGGCTGCGATCACGCTGAACGCGATCAGCGCCGTGAGATCGCCGTAGGAGGCTGGCGAGAGCAGCCGGCTGAAGATGATGTTGGACGCGTAGTTGGTGACGCTCGCCAGGAGCGTCAGCCCCACCATCACGGTCGTCGCGCGTCCGAGCCGGGTTCCGAGTCGCGCTGCAACCTGGCTTCCCGCGGAGGTCGCATCCGCACGAGCCGCCATGAGCGTCGCGGGCGCCTGCTGCTTGTCGACGAGCTCGTTCACGGCCGAAGCGTCGGTCGTCGCCACCCTCGAGCCGGCGAGCACTCGTGTATGCGGAATATCGATCCAGCCCGTAATCGCAATCCAAGCACGGCGCCATAGTTCCACGTACTCGGCTGATCTACAACGATGGATCCGGCGTCATCGGCGCCTCGCGCGCATCGGATTCCCTGCCGGCGGCAGCGCTGCGCCCGCTCTTGCCGCCTGCCTGCGGATCGAGGCCGTGCGAAAACGCTCGCCCGCACGTTTCACGGCCACGCTCGCCCGGGCGGCTCAGTTCGGTGCGGATGTCTCCCATGGGCCCGTGAGCGACCCCCTCGAGCTGCGGCCCGGCAACGACCCGCGCCGGAGCGCTCCGGCGCCGACACCGCATGACCGCGGTGGTGCCCGCCGTAGAATGAGCCGCCCCGTGACGGCTCCCGCCCGACATCCGCTGATCCCCGCCCGTGAGGTCGACCCCCGCCGGGATCTTCCGTCGCTGGAGCTGGAGGTGCTCGAGCGCTGGCGCGAGCGCGACGTGTTCGCCGAGTCGCTGCGCCGCCGCGAGGGCGCCCCGCAGTGGGTCTTCTACGAGGGCCCGCCGACGGCGAACGGCCCGCCGGGCTCCCATCACGTGCTCTCGCGCGTGTTCAAGGACATCTACCCGCGCTTTCAGACGATGCGCGGCTACCGCGTGGAGCGCAAGGGCGGCTGGGACTGCCACGGGCTGCCGGTGGAGATCGCGGTGGAACAGCAGCTGGGAATCCATCACAAGTCGGAGATCGAGGAGTACGGGATCGCGGAGTTCAACGCGCGGTGCCGCGAGTCGGTGTTCACGTACCTGGAGGAGTGGAACCGGCTGACCGAGCGGATCGGCTTCTGGATCGACCTCGAGCACGCGTACCGCACGCTGGATGAGACCTACATCGAGTCGGTGTGGTGGGCGCTGGCGCAGATCGACGGACGCGGACTGCTGTACGAGGGCAACAAGGTCGTGCCGTACTGCCCGCGCTGTGAGACGACGCTGTCCTCGCACGAGGTGGCGCTGGGGTACCGGGACGTGGTCGACGAGAGCGTGTTCGTGAAGCTGCCGGTGGCCCGGGCCCACCCATCCGGAGCTCACCCACCCGGCACGGACAACCTGCTGGTGTGGACGACGACGCCGTGGACGCTGCCGGGCAACGTGGCGGTGGCGGTGTCGCCGACGGCGACGTACGCGCGGGCGCAGGTCGGAGATGAGGTGTTCGTGCTGGCGGACGCGCGCGTGCAACCGGTGCTGGGCGAGCGCGCGGAGGTGCTGGAGCGCTTCACGGGCGAGCAGCTGGTGGAGCGCTACGGCTCGTACGAGGGGCCGATCTTCGCGGCGACCGACCGCGAGCCCGGCCCGCTGCCGATCGTGGCGGACGCGTTCGTGACGACGGAGGACGGGACGGGCATCGTGCACCTGGCGCCGGCGTTCGGCGAGGACGACTACCGCGTGGCGGCAGCGTCGACGCGGGTGCCATTCGACCCGACGGAGGCGGGCACGCTGTACAACCCGGTGCGCGCGGACGGCACGTACGACGACCGCACGCGCAGCCGCGACGGCGGCTCCTATGTGGGCCGCTTCGTGAAGGACCCGGAGCTGACGCGCGAGCTGATCGAGGACCTGCAGGAGCGCGGCCTGCTGCTGCGGGTGCAGGAGTACGAGCACTCCTACCCGCACTGCTGGCGCTGCGGCACGCCGCTGCTGTACTACGCGAAACCGTCGTGGTACATCGCGACGTCGCGGCTGCGCGACGAGCTGCTGGCGGCGAACGAGACGGTCGACTGGTTCCCGCCGCACGTCAAGCACGGGCGCTTCGGCGACTGGCTGGCGAACAACGTCGACTGGGCGCTGTCGCGGGAGCGCTACTGGGGCACGCCGCTGCCGGTGTGGCGCTGCGCGAGCGGGCACGCGCACGTGGTGGGCTCGTTCGCGGAGCTGGCGGAGCGCTCGGGCGCCGAGCTCGACGATCACCACCGCCCGTACGTGGACGAGATCGAGCTCCCGTGCCCCGAGGACGGGTGCGGCGAGCGGATGCGCCGTGTGCCGGAGGTGATCGACGTGTGGTTCGACTCGGGCGCGATGCCGTTCGCCCAACACCACTTCCCGTTCGAGCACCCGGAGCGCTTCGAGGCGAGCTTCCCGGCGGACTTCATCTGCGAGGCGCAGGACCAGACGCGCGGCTGGTTCTACTCGCTGCTGGCGGTGGCGACGCTGCTGGGCAAGCAGGCGCCGTACCGCAACGTGGTGTGCCTGGGGCTGATCCTCGACGAGGAGGGTCAGAAGATGTCGAAGTCGAGGGGCAACACGGTCGAGCCGTGGCAGGTGCTGGACTCCTACGGCGCGGACGCGTTCCGCTGGTACTTCTTCACGTCCAAGCAGCCGTGGGACGGCTACCGCTTCTCGGCTGAGACGATCGGCGAAGGCGTGCGGCTGTTCCTCAAGCAGCTGTGGTCGACGTACTACTTCTACGCGCTGTACGCGCACGCGAGCGCGGGCGACCTGCGCGAGCCGCGCACGGCCGGCGAGCCGGCGTCGGGCCCGGACGCGGACCTCGATCGCTGGGCGCTGTCGCGCACGGCGGCGACGGTGGAGCTGGTGACGGAGCGCCTGGACGCGTATGACACGACGACGTCGGGCAGGGCGATCGCGAGCCTGGTGGACGAGCTGTCGAACTGGTACGTGCGCCGGTCGCGCAGGCGCTTCTGGGACGGCGACGCATCGGCGTTCGAGACGCTGCGCACGTGTCTGCTGACGGTGGCAAAGCTGCTGGCGCCGTTCTGCCCGTTCGTGGCGGATGAGATCTACGACAACCTGGACGGCGAGCTGGCGAGCGTGCACCTGTGCGACTTCCCGTCGGCCGCGGAGCTCCCGCCGCGCGAGGAGGAGCTGGAGCAGGCGATGGCGCTGGCGCGGGAGACGGTGCGCCTGGGCCTGGGCGCGCGCGGGCAGGCGAAGATCAAGGTGCGCCAGCCTTTGGGCGAGGCGGTGGTGGTGGCGGACGGTCGCGAGCGCGAGGCGATCGAACGCCTGGCGGATGTGGTGCGCGAGGAGCTGAACGTGCGCGCGGTGCGCTTCGTGGCGGCGGCGGACGAGCTTGGCACGTACGAGATCAAGGCCAACTACCGCACGCTCGGCCCGCTGTTCGGCCCGGAGATGCCGCTGGCGGCGGCGGCGATCGCGGCGCTCGACCCGGCACATGTGGCGAGGGCGCTGCGCGACGGCGAAGCGATCGGGATCGCGGTGGACGGCCGCGAGCACACGCTGTCGAGCGAGGATCTGCTGCTGAGCATGCGCGCCCCCGACGGCTACAGCGTCGAGCGCGAGGGCGCGCACGCGGTCGCGCTGGACCTGGCGATCGACGAGGACCTGCGCCGCGAGGGGCGCGCGCGCGAGATCGTCCACGCGGTCCAGAACGCGCGCAAGACGGCCGGCCTGCAGGTCGAGGACCGCATCGCGCTAACGCTCGACGGCGACCCCGCCCTGCTGGACGCCGCGCGGGCCCACCGCGACTACCTCGTCGGCGAGACGCTCGCGGTCACGCTCGATCTGGGAGACGCGCAGGCCGTCTCGGCGATGGGCTACTCCGAGCAGACCGAGATCGACGGCCTGCCACTAACGATCTCCCTACGCCGCAGTTAGCGCAGGCTCGAGCTCCGCCTCGAGCTTCTTCTTGGGGTAGGCGCCGATGACGGTCTTGACCGGCTGGCCGGCCTTGAAGAGGATCATGGTGGGGATCGAGAGCACCTGGAAGCGCGCGGCGGTCTGCGGGTTCTCGTCGATGTCGAGCTTGACGATACGCAGCTCGGGGCGCTCTGAGGCGATCTCCTCGAGCACCGGTGCGACGACGCGGCAGGGGCCGCACCAGGGCGCCCAGAAGTCGACGAGCACGGGGCCCTCGGCTTCGAGCACCTCGGCGTCGAAGTTCGTGTCTGTGATCTGGGTGAGGGTGCCTGCCATCGGGGGTCTCCTTGGTCGCTTACCCCTCACTATACAAAATGAAGGGGAGGCCTCCGGAGAGTTCCGAGCACGGGCGCGAGGCGATCCTCGAGCGCGCCGGAGGCATCGGGTGCGGCGCCGCGAACGCGTGCCTCAGTAGAACGCGGGATGGCGATACGGGCAGTAGAGCGTCCTCGCGCCGGACGCCGGGTTGGCGCGGACGACGTACACGCCCGTGCCGTCGCCGAGGGTCGTGCAGGGGGGCGGCCCGTGCGCCGGGACCGGCTTGTCGATGAGCGTGGCGACGACGCTCGACTTGCTGAACTGCACGCCTTCGGTGGCAGCCGGGCTCAGTTCTGCGATCAGCGCCAGCGCGTACAGCCCCGCCGATGAGAAGCCCGGGCCGGCGCCCTCTTCGAGGCTCCAGTCGACGGCGCTCACGCCGTTGCGCCTGAGCGCTTCGAACAGCCCCGGGACATCGCCGTCGCGGCGGGGTCCGGACACGAGGAACCCGTGGCTGGAGTAGAGGACGAAGGAGGCGGGCAGGACGTATGTCGCGGAGATCGAGCGCGGGATCGGGATGCTCGCCTGTCCGCCGGCGCCGAACGTCGTGCCGGCGGTGTTGAGCGCCACGCCGAGCACCAGCACGCCGACCGCGACCCGCCGCGCGAGCAGCGGGAGGTACACGATCCAACCGGTGGCCATCACCGCCAGATAGGGCAGCAGCGGCATCCCGTAGCGGATGTCGTGGTGCGGCGTCAGGGAGATCGCAAGCCACGCGACGATCCCGCCGACGAGGAACTCGGACCGCGCGTCCAGACGGTCGCCATGACGCCGCGCGAGCATGACGGCCGTCCACAGCAGGCCGCCGGCGAGCAGCGCGAACAGCGGGACGAGCAGCTGGTCGTCGAGGATGCTCCACAGGTACCACGTGAGATTGTGGATCGACACGATCGTCGGCAGGTTTCCGGAGGTCGCTCCGGATTCCGCCCCGGCAAGCTGGCTGATGGTGCTCAGCTCCGAGAGGTGATCGAGGTACCAGGGGCTCCCGAGCACCACGACGACGGCGCAGAACGTCAGGAAGCCGCGCCGGTTGCGCCAGCCGCCGAGCAGCAGGGCGCAGAGGACGATGCCGAGGATGAAGAACGGGAACTGCACCTTGACCAGCAGCCCGGCCGCGACCGCGAGCCCGGCGAGGGCCGACATGCCGACGCGGCTGAAGCCGCGACTCTCGAGCAGCAACCAGATCGACACCGCCACCATGGCCGTCTCCGGCGCATCGAGCATGAACACGTGGAACTGCGCGATCAGCAGCGGTGAGCCGAGCGCGCAGGCCGCCGCCAGCAGTCCGGCGGCGGGCGTGAACAGCAGCCTGCCCGTTCGATAGCAGCCGAGCGCGAGCAGCGGGACGAACACGAGGTTCTCGCCGACGATCGGGGAGGCGACGTCGACACCGCCGACGAAGGCGGAGAGCGAGCCGACCAGCTCCCCGAGCGGGGGATACTGCGAGTTGTAGTCGAACGGTTCGAGCAGCCTCCCCGACTGGATGAGGTTGTGGAAGTAGATCGTCGTCCACAGGTGTTCGCCGGCGTCGTAGACGGGGATGCTGCGATCCTGCGTCAACCACCAGCAGGTGAGCGCGACGAACCCGGCGGTGAGGGCGATCGCGCCCCACGCGGGCTCGCACCAGCTCGATACGGCCGCGCGCACCGCGGCGGCGCCGCCGCGCACGGCGCCCAGCGGCAGGCCGCGTCCGTGACCGCGATCCACCCGGCGGCTGACGGGGACCGCCCCTGCGGAAGCCCGCGTATCGCTCTTGGCCGGCACGCCCCGAAGCTAGCGCCCAGCTAATCCAAATACTAGGTTTAGTCCACTTATGACGCCCGAATGTCTCCAGCTTCTCGGACGGCCGGCGCGCGGATCTCGGACCCCGGCGGGGACGCCGGCATGGGCTGGCTTCTCGGGGAACTATCGTGTGCCGGGTGCTCCCGCTAGCCTCCTCGAGCGGCCCCGCGTTCATCGCCGTCGTGGTGATCGCGGCGGCGCTGCTGCTGTGGTGGCTGCTGCGCGGGGAGACGCGCGACGAACAGGCGGCGAAGGCCGAGCGGGAGGCCACGCGCGAGGCCGAGCTCCAGAACGTGGGCAACGCCACGCAGGAGACGGCGCTCACAGCCACGCACGACGCCGACGAGAGCCGGCTCAGCGCACCGTGACGACCCAGCCTTCGGAGCTGCGCACGATCGGCGGGTGGATGTGCGTGAGCGCGGTGAACAGGTGCGGTGAGACGTAAACCTCGACGAACGCGGAGGCGACGAGCACGGGCAGCGCGATCGCGACGGTCACGAGCGTGGCGGCGAGCAGCTGATCCCACTCGCCCCTGCGGCTGGCGATGATCCACGCGGCGAGCGGCAGGAACAGCGCGACCAGCTCGGGGATCGCGTGCGGCAGCACGCCCAGCAGCAGCAGCGCGGGCGAGACGCGCAGGAAGTGCGACACGCCGGCGAGCGCGTGCCCGATCGTGTACGCCTGCGCGCACAGCGAGAAGCTCGTCGCGGCGACGACGAACGCGATCGCCAGGCGCCCGCCGTGCTCGTGCACCCAGCGCGAGACGCCGCGATGGTGCTGCGCCTGCAGCGGCAGCGAGCTGCCCGCGATGAAGCCCGCGACGCACGCCATCGCGTGCAGCGCGAGCACGAGCAGGTTGGCGCCCAGAACGCTCAGGACATCGGCCACGTTCCCCACCGCGAACGGCGGCTGCAGCGTGAGGATCTGCTGGTAGCCGCGGTCGAGCGAGGCGACGAGCAGCACCGCCGCGAGCAGCCCGGCGGCGGCCAGCGCCGAGCCGGCGACCCAGCGGCCGACGACGGGCGACGGCGTTCGCTGCCACGCACGGAGCGTCGTGCGCGTCTGTCGCACCCCGTGGGCCCACGCGTACGCCGAGGCATCCATCCCCACCCCATCGACCCGGATGGCCGCGACCTGAAGCCCGAGCGGCGCCCGTCTCGAGCGCGCGAGCGCGACCCGAGCCGCCGGGCGGCGGCTACCTGAAACGCAGCAGCGGCACCAGCCACATCGCCTCGGCGGCGATCCGCCAGGACATCTTGCTCGTGCCCTGCTGGCGGTCGCGGAAGACGATCGGCACCTCGACCACCTTGAAGCCCGCCTGCACGGCGCGGTAGGTGAGCTCGACCTGGAACGCGTAGCCCTGCGAGCGCACGCCGTCGAAGTGGATCGCCTCTAGCACCTCGCGGCGGAAGCACTTGAAGCCGCCCGTCAGGTCGCGCACGCGCAGGCCGAGCACGATGCGCGCGTACGTCGAGCCGCCCTCGCTGACGAAGCGCCGGAGCAGTCCCCATTCGCGCACGCCGCCGCCGGGCACGTAGCGCGAGCCGAGCGCCAGGTCGGCGCCGTCGTACACCGCCTGCAGCAGCCGCGCGAGATCGGCGGGGTCGTGCGAGAAGTCGGAGTCCATCTCCATCACGTAGCCGGCACCGCGGTCGAGCGCGTGGCGAAAGCCCGCCAGGTACGCCGGCCCGATGCCGTTCTTCTCCGTGCGGTGCAGCACCTCCAGCCAGTCGCGCTCGGCGGCCATCCGGTCGGCGAGCACGCCGGTGCCGTCGGGCGAGCCGTCGTCGACGATCAGCACGCGAAAGCCCTCGGGCGCCGCCGTCGCGAGCACCTCCGCGGCGGCGACGACGATCGCCTGCACGTTCTCGGCCTCGTTGTATGTGGGCAGTATCAGCCAGGGCTCACCGGGCATCGGCCCGGGTACCCTAGAGCGTGCCGCCGCGCAACGTAACCAGCCGGCACGCGAGCGGCGCGCGCGGGCCCTTACGCTGGTGCAATGCCCCCCGCAGACCCGTCCAACGCCGCGATCGCGGAGGCGCTCGAGGAACTGGGCGACCTGTATGAGCTGGACGGCGCGATCGCGTATCGCGTGCTCGCCTACCGCACGGCGGCGAAGGCGGTGCGCGAGGCGTCCGTGTCGGTCGCCTCGCTCGCGCGCGAGGGACGGGCGACGGAGCTGCCGGGGATCGGCAACACGCTCCAGGAGAAGATCCTCGCGCTGGTCACCACGGGCACGATCCCCGCGGCGGAGAAGCTGCGCGCGAAGTTCCCGCCGGGCCTGATCGCGATCACGCGCCTGCCCGGCATCGGCCCCAAGCGCGCGCGGCTGCTGCACTCCGAGCTCGGCGTCGACTCGCCGCAGGCGCTGCGCGACGCGGCGCTCGCCCAGCGCATCCGCACCGTGCGCGGGCTCGGGCCGAAGCTCGAGGAAGGCATCCTCGCGTCGCTCGCGCAGCTGGACGCCAACCCGGAGATCGCGCCCGCGCCGCGCATCCTGCTGCCGCGGGCGCTTGAGATCGGGCAGGAGCTCGTCGACGGCCTGCTCGCGCTCGGCGGGCCCGGAACCCATGTGCAGATCGCCGGCTCCGCCCGCCGGCAGGCCGACAGCGTCAAGGACGTCGACCTGATCGCCACCACCACGCGACCGACGACGCTCGCCAAGAGCCTCGCCAAGCTGGAGCAGATCGAGCGCGTGAGCTCCGCCGGGAAGGCCGGCGCGAAGGCCCGCACGCACGCCGGCATCGGCGTCGACCTGCGGATCGCGCGCCCCGCGCAGCTCGGCAACCTGCTGCAGCACTTCACCGGCTCCGGCGCGCACAACGCCGCGCTGCGCGAAGGCGCCGTGCGGGCCGGCCTGCACGTATCCGAGTACGGCATCCTCGATGACGCCACCGGCGCCACCGCAACATGTCCCACCGAGCGGGAGGTCTACGCGCGCCTGGGCCTCCCCTATATAGAGCCGGAGCTGCGCGAGAATCGCGGCGAGCTGGAGGCGGCGCGCGCGGGCGAGCTGCCGCGCCTGGTCGAGCTCGCCGACATCCGCGGCGACCTGCACAGCCACACCGTCGCCTCCGACGGGCACGACACGATCGAGGAGATGGCGCTGGCGGCGCGCAAGCGCGGCTACGAGTACCTGGCGATCACCGACCACTCCGCCAGCCACGGCTTCGGCAACGACGTCTCGCCCGACGGGCTGCGCCGCCAGATCGAGCTCGTGCGCGAGGCCGACGCGCGCGTGGAGGGGATCCAGCTGCTGGCGGGCAGCGAGGTCAACATCCTGCCCGACGGCTCGCTCGACTACGACGACGAGCTGCTCGCCGGGCTCGACTGGGTGATCGCCAGCGTGCACCCGTCGTTCGGCATGTCAGAGCAGAAGATGACCGCGCGCATGATCGCCGCCATCGAGCACCCGCTGGTCGACGCCATCGGCCACCCCACCGGCCGCCTGATCGAGCGCCGCCAGCCGTACGCGATCGACCTCGACGCCGTGTTCGCCGCCGCCGCGCGCGCCGGCACGATGCTCGAGATCAACGCCAACCCCGACCGGCGCGACCTGTCAGACGTCAACGCGCGGGCGGCAGCGCGCGCGGGCGTGACGATCGTGATCGACTCCGACGCCCACCGCACGACCACGCTCGCGAACATGCGCTGGGGCGTGGCCACGGCGCGGCGGGCGTGGCTGACGAAGGAGCAGGTGGCTAACACAAGGCCGTGGGCGGAGATAAGGCAGCAACATGGGGCGGCCGCCGGGAAGAGAGCTGAGTCCATCCGACCAGCCCGGAGCGTAAACGCGCGCCCTTCGACTGAGGGGGCCTAACCCTGAAGAGTGCCCCGGACGCGATCTTCGCCTGCGGCGCTGCCCGCCTGCGGCTCCGATCGCGTCCGCGAACCCTGCAATCTGACAATGGTCCAGATTTGGCTTAGCTTTCCACGGCTTCGAATGGGACTTCGTCGTACAGCTCGAGCGATATTTTACCTTCTAGTGTGGCGGCCCTTTCGTCGAGCTCTAGGTCTTGGCCTTCGGTTTTCAACCATAAGATGTCGAGAATATAAGGAAAGTAGATATCCCAGAGCGGGCAGCTCAGGTTGCCTGTCACCTTGTAAGAGCCTTTGAGGCCGCATTTCGAGCCCTGGACTTTGACCGTAAAGAATTCTCCGGCTTCGGTGTCTTCTGGGCCGTAGAACGTATTCAGGATGTGCCCTTCCACCGCTTTCGGTAACAGCTGGCCGAAGCCGCTGGACGAGATCGATGGGACAGTGCAACCTGAGATAGCTTCTTTGCCTGCTTCCTTGATCGTGTTGCCGCTGAGCGTGATTGAATAGGTGCTGGTGCCGTTTGGTCCGATGGAAAATGTACCGGTCCCCGCCGTGCTGACGATTTCGACTTTCTCGCCGAGGATTTCCCCCTTGAGGATCGAGGTGGTGCTGGTGAAGGCGCCATGTAATGCGACTGTCAGTGATTCTTTGATACCGGATTTTTCAATAATGAATTCGGATGCAGATGCTGCCGCAGTCGCGATACCGCTGATTGTGAGCGCGGCGAGGATGCCGAGCAGGATTGGGCGTGTTCTTGCCATGATGTTCTGTTGCCTTTCGGCTTCGTGTTTGGTCGGCCGGCACACACGCGTTAGTTGCACGCCGGCATTATTGGCTGACTACCGTCCTCTGCGACGGCACGAGCGGGCTCGCCTACGGTCTGGTGATCGCGTGTGAGGGCTGGCGCCTGGGTCGGCGTGTACGGTAGATGAAAGCAGTGTGGGCGGGTGGGGTGGAGATTGTCAAGGCTGAGTGAGGCGCGGGATGCGCGGAGAAGCTCACGGGTACGCCGTCGCGGTGGCCTGACCGCTGATGCGAAGGTTCTTCTGTTTGTGGAATTTTCGTGTGAACGTTTTTCTGCTTTTGGGGTTTCGGAGGCCAACTTGGAGACAGTCGTGGAAAAATGCAAGCCGGTCCGACCGGGGGCCTTGGTTTGGCCCGTCCAGCTCGTCTTGCTCAACTGCATGGGACCGGACCGCGCACTTCTGTGGAGCAGATTTACGCTGTATCATCGAGACGCGCACCTCGGAGCAATAGCCGCAACAGCTCGTCGGCTACGAGTTCGTCGATCGTGTCGCGTGTGAGACGGGCGAGTCCGTCCAGCGCACGGCCCGGGTAGTCAGCCAGCGGGTCGGCCAGTGCCAGCTGTAGAGCTGTTCCCAGATCCGCGTCCACCAGGCGCGCGTCGAGAGCGCGCGCGATCGGCAACGCCGCGTAGGGGCCGGGCGCGGGCGTGGTGACGAGCATGCACCCGTCAGCGAGTGCCTCGAGCTGCGCGATCCCGTAGTCCTCGCGGCGCGGCGCGCACACGAACACACGCGCGCGCCGCAATAGCGCGCGGTAATCCGTCGACGGAAGCGCACCGACTACGTTCACGCCGTCGGCCGTGCCGAGATCGAAGCCGGCAGCCGCGAGGTCCCTGGCCGAGACACCCGCCACCACCAGTTCGCGGGGCCCGTCCGCCGGCAGCTCGTCGCGCACCCCGCGCCATGCCGCGAGCACACGATCGAGGCCCTTCTTCGCCGGGTTGGCCGCGTACGTGATGGCCGCGATGTCGCGCTCCGGCGCCGGCGACCCCGAAGGCTCGACCGGCACCGGCAGCACCAGCGCGCGGCCACTGCGGCGCACCGACGCCGGCACCTCGCTCAGCCCGCCCTCGCTCCACGGCAGCAGCAACGGCGCCTGTTCCAGCCTGCGACGCTCCAGCGGCCGCTGCCACAGCCCGTGGTGCCCCGGCCGGTTGCCTGCGGACGGCGCGTCGAAGCGGATCGCGCCCGGCCGCGGCCACAGCAGCGCGGCGGTCGTGCTCGAGTACACGATCGCGCGTGGCGGCGAAGGCTGCTGGGCCAGGGCCCTGCTCGCAGCGGCGCGCGCCGCGCGCGCCCACGCGAGGTCGGTGAGCATCAGCGTGCGCGTCGGCTTCGGCGGCAGCGCCCGGGCGATCTCCACGGTCGCGCCCACCCTGACGAGCGAGTCGCGCAGCTCCTCGTCGGCCCTGCGCAGCCCCTCGGTGGAGCCGAGCGAGACGATCAGCACGTCGAGCGGGCCCGTCGCGGGCGCCGCCGGCGGGGCCGCCGCCATCTCAGGAGATCGCGCCGTCGAAGCGCTCCGGGCGGGCCGTCTTGAAGCCGGGCGTGCGCACGAGCTCCATCGGCTTCACCGGGGAGGTGCGGCGCACGTAGAAGCTCGCTCCGTCGCGCTCCTCGATCGCCTCCACGGCGGCGTCCTGATGGCGCCACGCGAGCGCCCAGATGATCGCGAAGCCGGCCGCGATGCCGGGGATCTGCGGCGCCAGGAACGCGAGGCCGCCTGACAGCAGCGTGAACAGCGCCAGCGGCCACAGGCGGTTGAGCAGGATCGCGCTCGGGTGGTGCTCCGGCAGCGAGCTGCTCGCCCGCGCGCCCGACAGCAGTCGCGCGATCGGCGGGTTCGTCTGCGCGTGCCTGCCCATGCGCAGTCCCGTGCCCGCCGCCACCAGCCACCACCCGACCGCGATCGCCGCCAGCTGCGGCTCCGAATGCGCGCTTGCCGCGACCACCGTCACCGCCGCGAGCGCCGTCGCCGCGCCGGCGCTCAGCAGCACGGTCGTCCTGAGGAAGTCGACGAACCGCACAGCGCTACAACAATGCCTCGAGCAGCTCGCGCACGCCGCCCGGACCGTCGACCGTCAGATCTGCCTCCGCCGCCAGGCCCGGCGGCGCTTCGTCGGAGCTGACCGCCACGCACACCGCGCACGCGAGGCTTCCGTCGTCGACCATCGAACGCAAGCTGCGAAACGCGTCGAGGTCGGTGGTGTCGTCGCCGACGTACATCGCCGCCGCGAGCTCTTTGCCGCGCAGCAGGGCCGCGATCCCCAGCCCCTTGTCGAGCACCACCGGCGGGCGCACCTCCAGCACCTTGCGCCCCCAGTGCACCGCGAAGCCCCGCTCCTCCGCGCCCCGCGCGATCTCGTGCACGGCCTGCGCGGCCGCCTCCTCGTCGGGCGCGCCGCGCCAGTGGAACGCCGCGATCGTGTCCTTGTCCTCGCTGCGCACGCGCAGGCGCTGGTGCTCGGGCGTGGACACGCTCGCGGCGAACTCGCGTACGCGCGCCGTCCACTCCGCCAGCTCGGGGTCCACCTCCGGGCGCGTCGCCCCCGGTCGCAGCAGCTCGCCGCCGTGGTTGCCCACGTACGCGATCGTCCCGATCGCGACGATCTGGCGCGCCGTGCTCGCGCGCCTGCCGCTCACGCAGCCGACCACCCGGTAGCGGCGCGCGATCTCGATCAGCAGTCCGCGCGTGGCCTCCGGGACGTGCGCGTCGGCGGCATGGCGCACGATCGGCGCGAGCGTTCCGTCGATGTCGAGCAGCACTGCTGAGCGGGCGGGATCGGAGCGGATCGGCTCGAGCGCCTCCACCAGTGTTGCGGCTGGGGACACGGGGTCTAGTATGGCGCGCAGTGTCAACGTCTGGGCTGCCGGGCCGTCCGCTCGGGCAAGCGGCCGCGGGGCCGTCGCTGCAGCGCTCGCTGAGGCTGATGGCGATCGGCACGCTCGCCGGGCTCTTCAGCGGGCTGTTCGGCGTCGGCGGCGGCAGCGTGATCGTGCCGCTGCTCGTCCTGTGGCTCGGCTACGGCGAGCGCGCCGCCACCGCCACGTCGCTGGCCGCGATCGTGTTCATCGCCGGCTTCGCCGCCGCCGCGCAGGGTCTGTACGGCAACGTGCGCCTGCTCGACGCGGTGCTCGTCGGCGTCCCCGCCATCGGCGGCGTGCTGATCGGCACGCGGCTGCAGCAGCGCCTGCACCCGCGCGCGATCGCCCTGCTGTTCGCGGCGGTGCTCGTCGCCAGCGCCGTCGAGCTGGTCCTCAGATGATCGGAGGCGCGCGTTGATCGGAGCGATCGCCATCGGTCTGGCAGCAGGGGTGATCGCCGGGTTGCTCGGCGTTGGCGGCGGCGTGCTGTTCGTGCCCGGGCTCGTGCTGTTCCTCGGGCTCGACCAGCATCACGCCGAGGCGACGTCGCTGCTCGCGATCGTTCCCGTGGCGATCGTCGGCACCTACCGCCAGGATCGCTACGGCAACGTCGTGCGCCGCGATGCGCTGCTGCTGGGGCTGCTGTCGCTCGCCGGCGCCGCCGCCGGCGTCGCGCTCGCCAACGCCCTTTCCGGCGCCGTGCTGCGCGATGCGTTCGCCGCGCTGATGGTGCTCGTCGCCGCCCAGCTCGTCCAGCGGGCCCGGGTTGACCGGAACGGCTCGAAAAAAGCGTAGACTGAGCGCATGGGACTCGACAATCCACTTCACATCGCCTTCCTGCTCATCGTCCTGCTGCTCGTGTTCGGCGCCAAGCGCCTGCCGGAGATCGGCCGCTCGGTCGGTACCGGCATGCGCGAGTTCAAGGACTCGATCAGCGGCGACACGCCCAGGCTGACCCAGACCACGCAGCAGCCGCAGGCGCCGGCGCAGCCCGTCGCCACGCAGGCGCCGGTGGCCGAGCCGGTGCCAGTTCCGGCGGCCGCGCCGCCGGTCCAGGCTCCGGTCGAGTAGTCGAAGCGGTCTTGGCGGTTCGGGCGCTCAGCGCCCGCGTTTTCGCGGGGGCTGTGCCTCGCCGCCGCCAGCCGGGCAGCGTTGCGCGCTCTCAGTCGTGCAGGATCGGCCCGGTTTCGACGGCTTCGAATTCGGAGCCGGGGACCCGCTTGATCTCTTCCAGGTTTTCGTCGTTCCAGCCGGGGTTGGGCGCGCCGGTGATGAACCACGGCGAGCCGTTGTCGGCGACGATCAGGCCGTAGCGCTTGAGCGCTTCGAGGATCACCAGCGACTCGCCGTCGAAGCCGGCGAGGCTGTAGCTCGCCTTCAGGCGCAGGCGCAGGCCCATCGGCGGCAGGCTCGGGTCCGAGCTGCTCGACGCGAAATGCGTCGCCGGATGGATGTAGCCGTCCTGCGTCTGCGGGACGGTGACGCGCAGCGCGTGGTCGATCTGCCCTGACGCGACCTCGGGGTAGCGCGCGAGCAGCGGGAAGATCGGCAGGCCGGCAGCGTCCGCGGAGGTCCAGCCTTCCGGGCGCAGCGCGTCGCTGCGCAGGTTGAACACAGCGCCGTTGGACGCCGCCCAGCCCTTCTTCGTGCGGTGGGCTTTGTACATCTCGTAGAGCGTGCAGCTGCCTTCCTGCACGACGAGCACGTGTTTGTCGCCGTGCCCATTCCTGCCCCCGCCCTCGATCGGCGCGTCAGCCGGCACCGGATACGGCCCCGGGTTCGATTCCGCGGCGTATTGCGTGAACCTGATCGGCACCTTCGGCTGTTCGGGGCCGACCACCGTGTACGGGATGCCGTAGCTGGGCTCGGTGCCGAAATCAGGGTGCAGGTGTGCGCTCAGCCCGATACTCGCGACGTAGTTGGCCGAGTTGGGGTTCACCGGCGCGCTGGCGATTTCCTGGTTGAGCGGGTCTTCCGCGGGCAGGATCGGGCAGCCGTATTCGAGCGGCGCGCCCGCTCTGTGGACGCGCCGGGCCCGGGCAGTCGAGGAACTCGCCAGGGCAAGGGCGAGCGCTGCGCTCAGCGCCAGAGCCGCGATTGCGACGGCGAAGCTTCGTCTCACCCCCGTCACGCTACCCAAGCGGGCGGGCGCCAAGGCCGGGTCTGGACGATCAGCCCGCGGCCGGCGCGTCGCCCTGCAGCACCGACGGCCGCGCCTCCGCGAGCAGCGGCGCTCCGCAGTGCCAGCAGAAGGCGGCGCCGCGGCTGTGCACGGCGCCACAGGCGCGGCACTGGCCATGGACGCCCGCCTCGGCGGTCGCGAGCAGGCGCTGCACCTCCCCCAGCTGCGCGTCGACCTCCTGCAGTTCGGACGCTTTGCGCGCGAGCACGTCCAGGCGGTAGTGGTCGCGGATCGCCATCTCGTACGCGAGGCCGCCGAGATCCCACGTCAGCGAGGCCACCCGCTCGGCCAGCTCCAGGCGCCTCCGGCGCAGCTCTGACATCGAGCCGCTCGGCGTCGGCAGCCCGCCGGCGGGCAGGACGATCCCGCCCGCGCCCTGCTCGCCGCTCGCGCCCGAGCCGGGGCCGGGGCCGGCCGAGGGCGCCGGGGGCCGCGCCGGCACGGGCGGCCTGGTGCCGTTTCCGCCGTGTGCGCTCATTTGACTTCGATCGGCGCGTGGCTGATTTCGCTCAGTTCCTTCTCGTGCGCCTTGCCATGCGTTTCCCCAAGTTTCTTGATCGAGGATTCGCTGACTTTCTTGGCTTCGGGCGCTTTCGCGGGCGCTTTTTCTTCGGCCTTTTCTTCCGCCTTGGCTTCGGCTTCTTCCTTCGCTTCTTCGCTCTTGGAGGACGTGCCGGATTTGGTCGTCGCGGCGGGCGTGGTGGTGCTCGCCGTCGGCGTCGTGCCGGTTCCCGCTGCGAGCGCCGCGCCGCCGAGGCCTTCCACTTTGATCACCTGCGGGGCCGAGGAGACCTTGTTCTGCGTGACCCAGTGGCCGACGAGCAGGCCGACGATCAGCGCGAGCAGCAGGACGGACAGGACGGCGAACAGCGGCGCGTAGCGGCGCAGCCACGCTGGTCCCGCGGCGGGCTCGAGGTAGGGCGTGTACGCAACGGGCACGTTGCCCATGCTGCCTGCGCCGAGCTGCGGCTGGCGCTCGGTCTCGAGGACGTCCAGGAACGCGAGCCGCACGGGCGAGCACGGCTGCCCGCAGGAGAGGCAGTAGCGCTGGTCGGCCACCAGCGGCGCCGAGCAGTTGGCGCACGTGGAGCTTTCCGAGGGCACCGGGGCGAGGTTCGTCATGGCGCGGCCGTCCCCCTGTGCGCCGTTCCCCGTTTGGCGGCGCCGGTGTGGCCATGCGTGCGGGCGCCGGCATGCCTGCTGGTCGCCGGCTTTGCCGCCGTCCGCGCGGCGGCTTCGTTTTCACGGCCGATCTTCGCGCTTTCCTGCTCGGTGCTCTCGCACGCGGCGAGACCCACGCCGAGCATGCCGCAGCCGGCGAGCACGAGCACGCGCCTGATCCGCATCGCGCCCGAGCGCGGTCGCGGCGAGCGGCCCAGCCGTCCGGGCTGGGCAGCACCGACCGGCGGCGTGCTCATCCGAAAGCCCCGCGTACGTATTCGCGCGTGCGCTCCGCGCGCGGATCCTCGAACAGATCCTCGGTGGTCCCATACTCGACCAGGTCGCCGAGGTACATGAACGCGACCTTGTCGGCGACCCGGTGCGCCTGCGCGAGGTTGTGCGTGACGATCACGACCGCCAACTCGCGCCGCAGTTCGCCGATCAGCTCCTCGATCACGCCCGTGGAGATCGGGTCCAGGGCGCTGCACGGCTCGTCCATCAGCAGCACCTCCGGCCGGGGGGCGATCGCGCGCGCGATGCACAGGCGCTGCTGCTGGCCGCCGGACAGGCGCAGCGCCGGCCGGTCGAGGTCGTCGCGGACCTCGTCGTAGAGCCCCGCCCGGCGCAGCGCGTCGGCCACCAGCGGCTCGAGCTCGCGGCGCCCGGGACGCTTGCGCCCCTGCTCGCGCAGCGCGAACGCGACGTTGTCGAAGATCGACATCGGAAACGGGTTGGGCTGCTGGAAGACCATCGCCACGCGCGATCGCAGCGTCGTGTCGACGAGGTCGTGGATGTCATCGCCGTCGAGCAGGATCTCGCCCGAGCGCGACGCGCTCGCGGTCAGCTCGGTCAGGCGGTTGAGCGTGCGCAGCAGCGTCGTCTTGCCGCAGCCCGACGGTCCGATCAGCGCGAGCACCTCGCCCTGGTGGACCGACAGCGACACCGACTTGACCGCCGGCTTGCCCGCGTAGGAGATGCTCACGTCGCGCAAGCTCAGGCGCTCGGGCCCGGCCGCCGATGACGGCCTGCGCACGGCCTCGCGCTCGGGCACCGGACGCGCCGGCGCCGGCGGGCGGTCGAGCACGATCGTGCGCACCGGCGGCACCGGGCCGTCCCCGAACGGCGACTGGATCGGCTGCGGCTCGCTCGCAGGCGCCTCGCTCGCGGCGAGCGACCGCTCGCGGCCGTCGGTCGCGAAGCTCCAGGGATCGAGAAGCATCTCGTCAGGACTCATCGATCACAATCTCCATTGCCTTGACTTTGGCCATCAGAGCACTGAGGTTAGCGCTTTTCGGCCGTTTGTAAAAGGTCTTCCGGCCATGTCTAGACGACCGCCCCGATCGGTGTCAGCCCCGTCGCGCTCGCCTGCGCGCGGCCGATCCTGTCGACGATCCAGTTCAGCGCCAGCACGAAGATCAGCAGCAGGAAGGCGGCCGCGTAGGCTTTCTGCGGGGCGCCGCCTTCGCCGGCCGGCGAGTTGTCGTAGATGTACGTCGTCAGCGACGAGCCGGTGCCGCGCAGCAGGCTGAGCACCGGCGCCGAGCCCTGCGTTTCGATGCGCAGCGTCTCGCCGAGCAGGATCAGCACGATCGCGGTCGAGCCGATGATGCGGCTGATGCCGAGCGTGACGCCGGTCGCGATGTTCGAGCGCACGCTGGGGATCAGCACGCGCCGGATCGTCGTGATCCGCGTCTTGCCCAGCGCGAACGCCGCCTCGCGCATGTGCCCCGGCACCGCCTGCAGCCCGTCGCGGGTGGCCGCGTAGATGGGCGGCAGCGCGAGCAGCGACATCATCGCGCCGGCGGCGATGAACGAGCGCCCGTACACGCCGCCGCCTTCTGCGGTGAACGAGAACGGGGCGAGCAGCGACAGCTGGAAGAGCGCCAGCCCGAAGATCGCGATCACGATGTCGGGCGTGCCGGCGACGATCTCGATCGTCGACTCGACGATCCGCGCGAGCCAGCTCGGACGGCCGTACTCGGCGACCCACACGGCGCTCGACAGCGCCAGCGGCAGCGCGAGCAGGATGCCGATCGCCGTCAGCACGATCGTCCCGAGCAGCGGGTCCAGGATGCCGCCCGACGCGGCCCCGCTTTCGCTGACTTTGGGATGGGTGAAGATCAGCGCCGGCCGCAGGTACTGGACGCCGCGGTAGCCCATGTACAGGACGATCGCCGCGGCGATCACGCACAGCGAGATGCCCGCCGTCCATGCCGCCGCGAGCGCGATCCGATCGCCCCAGCGCCAGCTCATCGGCGAGGAGCGCCGGCCGCGCCCGCTCGAGCCGCGCCCCGCCTGCTGCGCCCCTGGCGAGAAGACGCTCATCCGCGTGTCTGGTACTTGCGTAGCGGGAGCTTGACCAGGTAGCCGGTCACCGACAGCACGAACGCCGAGAACAGCAGCAGCAGCGCGCACGCATACACGGCGGCGCCCAGCGCCGGCGAGCCGATGCCGTCGCGGTAGTCGACGATCGTCGAGGCGAGCGTTCGCAGCGGCTCGAAGAAGAAGACGACCCCGTCGACCGGCTTGGGCGAGAAGAACTTGCCGCCGGAGACCATCTGGATCATCACGGCCTCGCCGAGCGCGCGCGCTGTGGCGAGCACCGCGGCCGCCACGATCGCCGGGCGGATCGCCCGCAGCGTCACCGCGCGCACCGCGCGCAGCGGGTTCAGGCCGAGCGCCACGGCGCCCTCCCGCCAGGACGGCGGCACGGAGGCGAGCGCCTCGCAGATCAGCGCGATCATGATCGGAGTGATCATCACCGTGAGGATCACCACGGTCACGAGCAGCCCGGCGCCCGTCAGCTGGACGACGTTCTGCACCGATTCCTTCTCGTGGGTGGTGATGATGTGCTGGCCGACGAACGGCACGAGCACGAGGATCCCGATCAGCCCGTAGATGACCGACGGGACCGACGCGAGCAGGCGGATCATCGGGATGACCACGCGGCGCAGGCGCGCCGGCGCGAGCTCGACGATGAAGACCGACGAGAGCACCGCGATCGTCATGCCGAGCGCGAGCGCGAACCCGGTGCTCAGCAGCGTCCCGTAGATCAGCGGCCACGCGCGCAGGTGGAAGACCGCCGCCGCGGGGTTGGTCGTGGTGACGGTCATCCTGTTGACCTCGGTTTCGAGGTCGCCGCCGCCCAGCAGCCAGCTCAGCCCGTTGTGCTGGAAGATCGGCCACGCCTTCGTCGCCACGAACACCGCCATCGCGACGACGACGGCGAGGATCGACAGAGAAACCGCGCCGAGCAGACGCTCGGCGCGGTTATCCGGCCACGGCTTTCGCAGCCGCTCGATCATGGTTTTCTCGGCCGCCCCATCAACCGGGGCTCAGCCGATCGGAACCCACTGGCTGGCGATGATCTTCTTCGCCGCCGCCGACTTGTCGATCCAGTTGATGAACGCGGCCGCGCCGCCGGTGGCGGGGCCTTTGGTCACCTCGAAGAAGACCGCCACGCCGGCGTACTGCCCGGACGCCGCCGTCGTCTGGTTGCAGGCGACGCCATTGAACTCGGCGACGTTCAGACCGCCTTTGTTGGCCTGGTAGTTCGACACGAAGCCGATCCCGCTCGGGGCGCTTTCGACGGCCTGGCGCATCTCGCCCTCGGTCCCCTCTTCGGTGGCGCTGGACTCGACCTTGTTGCCTTCGAGCAGCAGCGACTTGAAGCTGGTGAGCACCCCGGCGACCGACGTGCGCGTGAAGACTTCGATCGGGCCGGTGGCCGTGGCCCCGCCCAGCGCGCTGCTCCACGTCTTCGTCTTGCCGGTGAAGATCGAGGTGACCTGCGCCTGGGTCAGGTTGGTCACCGGGTTCGACTTGTTCGTGATCAGGCAGATCGCGTACTTGGCGATCGGGTAGAAGTCCAGGCCGGCGTCGGCGCTGCTCGGTTCCTGTGCGACGTCGGCGATCGTGTCGCTGCCGTTTTTGACGTTGTTGATACCGACGGTCGTGCCGCCCTGCGCGATCTTGAACCTGATCTTGTGCGGGTGCAGCTTGACGTACTTGTTAGCGAGCAGCTGCACCAGCGGGTACGACGACGTGGCGCCACTGATGGTGACCAGTGCGGTGGCGCTTGCGGCCGCAGGCGCCGCAACCCCGACCACGCCAGCCACCGTGAGGGCGACGGAGAGACGGCGGATTCGATGCATTGAAGAGAGGCTCCGTTTCGGTTTCGATTGACAAAGAGTTGACAACGTGGAGGGGCGAACATAGCATATCCCCACTGATCTGATCGAGATTAGCTATTTTATGGCTAAGGTCCGGAACCGGTCGGACGATCCGCCCGCCGATGTCTCGGACCTTCCAATTCACGATTATTCCGCTCCACTAGATGAACAACACGCCCGACAATCCGAAGTCGCCCTTCCGCGCCCCCTCGGCACGGGTGACCGCTGCGCTCGCCGCGCTGACGCTCGGCATCGGCGTGGCCGTGGGCGCCGCGATCGGCCCGGCTCCCGCCCCCTCCCAGGCCAGCCCGAGCCTGCCGCTGCTGATCGCCTCGCTGGCTCGCGGCGCGGCGCAGCGGGCGGCGCAGGCCACGACGGCGAGCGTGCAGCCGCCGGCGATCGTCGCGGAAGCGACGCCGCACAGGAAACGACGCAAACGCAAGCACGCGAGCGCTGAAGAAGCGTCGAGCGCCACGAGCACCGGCTCGGCGACGGAAACGGAAACGACGACGCCAACGTCGACGACACCGAAGAGCACGAAGAAGACGACCCCGCTGCCCCCGATCACGCACGTGTGGCTGATCGAGCTCGCGGGCGCCTCGTTCGCCGCCGCCGCCGCGCAGCCCACCGCCGCCTCGTACATCGACACGCAGGCGGTCCCCGCTGGCACGCTGCTCAGTGGCTGGTCGGCCCTCGACGGCGGCGCGTTCGCGAACGAGACGGCGCTGCTGGCAAGCGAACCGCCGCAGCTGCTCGACACGATCGTCCAGCCCGCGTGTCCGGAAGGCGCGGCGGGAGCGTCGTGCGCGACGGAAGCCGGCGCGCTGAGCGCCGCCGACGAATTCCTGAAGACGACGGTGCCGACGATCACCTCCGCCGCGGACTTTCGCGAAAGCGGCCTGATCGTGGTCACGTTCGCCTCGATCGGCAACGCCACCGCGACCGGCCTGCCCGCCGGCGCGGCAACCGCGACGCTCACCACGCAGCCACCCGCGGGCGTCCTGCTGATCTCGCCGTTTGCGTCGGTCGGCGCCAAGCCCACGACGACCTTCAACCCGACTTCACCGAAGCAGAGCCTCGAAAAGCTCCTACGGCGATGACAGATCCATCAACCAACGAACGGAGACCCCCGTTGCACCTCATCGAACCAGCCCACCGCAAAGCGACATGGTGGCTTGCCGCGATCGTGGGCTTTGTCGCCCTGCTTCTCGCGACCCCGGCGATCAGCCATGCCGAAGAACCAAACCCCAACAACTACAACTGCATCGGCAAGATCGCCGCCGGTGAACCCGAAGCCGGCAACGAAGAACAGCAGGTGCAGTACTCGTTCTACTGCAACGGCCCGATCACCGGTTACCAGCTGCAGGCGCAGATCCCCGTGACGGGGATCCAGGGCCAGCCGGTCGTCACCTCCAACGCGACGTCCAAGCCGCTGTCCGCGTCGTTCTCGTGCTCCGGAGAAGTCCCCGGCTTCGCGCTCAACTGCGTCGGCGCGACCAAGGAAGGCTACGAGACGATCACCGGGCAGTTCTCGATCGGCACCAAGCTCTGCAAGGAGCCTCGCGTCGATCCGCTGCTGACGGTGACGTACGCCTCCGCGACCGTCGAAAAAAACGTCGCGACCGTCACGCAGGCGATCTCCGGGCCGTTCGACCTGGGCCGCCCTTCCGGCTGCCCGGCGGACGCGTACTCGGGCTACGACCGCTTCAACCCCAAGCCGGCGGTCAGCCCCAAGAAGAAGGGGAGCAAGGGCAAGGGGAAGGGCAAGACGAAGGGCAAGAAGTCCAGCAGGAGGAAGTGAGGCGCGCAGCCACATGATGCGCCGGAGGCGCCCAGCCCGGCGAGCTTCGCCGGGGCACTGAGCGTTGCCGATCCGGGCGGTCGTGCGTCACCTGCGCACGACCGCCCAGCCGGCTCTACGATCGGGCGCATGAGCCGTTCGCGCCCTTTCTGCCCCCGCCGCGCAGGATCTGGCCGAAAGCTGGCGGCGTGCGCGAGCGCGCTCCTGGCGATCGGCCTCGCGGCGTGCGGCTCGTCGAGCACCACCGGCAGCGCCGCCGCCGTGAGCGCTGCAGCCACGGCCACATCGAGCACTGTCGCAACCACGGCCTCGAGCCCAGCTTCAACCCCGACCACCGCGCCGTCGATGTGCGCGTCGACGGTCGCAGGCACGCTCGGCCAGATCGCCGAACGCATCTACCACGTGGCGGCGACGGGCGGCGACGTCGCCGAGGCGGTCCACCGCGTGCAGAGCTCCTCGCTGCTCGCGAACGCGATCGACGCCGGCAACGCGAGAGGCGCCGACGCCAACCTGCACGCGCTGCTGCTCGACCAGATCGCCGGCATCGAGATCGTCCGCAACGGACGCGTGTTCGCGGACGCCGGCGCGGGCGCGGCGATCGCGCCCGTCCGCGGCTCGATCCCGGGCACCGGCGCGATCTTCGTCCTGTCGGTCCAGTCCGACCACGACTTCGTGCAGGTCGCACACCAGGTGACCGGCGCGCAGGTCCAGGTGAGCGACTCCGCGAACCGCTGGCTGGCGGGCACGATCTACACGCCGCCACCGGCGGCGGTGCCCGAGAGCGGGCCGTTGAGCTACGGCGGGCTGAGCTACCAGGTGGCCTCGCTCGCCGGCACCGCCTACCCGTCGGGCGCGGTGCGGATCGCGCTGCTGGTGCCGTCGCGGGACATCTCGTGCCAGGGCTCCACCGCGCAGACGCGCGTGGAAACGCTCGGGCACGCGGGCGAACGGATCTACCAGGAGGAGCGCAGCAGTCCCGACGTCACGGCGACGGTGCAGAAACTCGAACACACGCCGTTCTTCCGGCGCGCGGTCGCCGAACGCAGCGTGCCCGCCACGCGCGCCGCCATCGAAGACTTCTTCGCGGCGCACATCCACGTCGTGCGCGTGCGCGTCACGGTCGGCGGGCGCCTGCTCGTCGATGTCGGCGGGCCGTACGCGCTGGCGCCCGTGCACGGCACCCTGCGCCTGCATGGGCGCATCGTCGGCCAGTTCGAGATGGCGATCCAGGACGACGCCGGCTACCTCAAGCTCGCGCACCTGTTCACGGGGGCCGAGGTGCTGATGCGCGAGGGCAGCCGGCAGGTGATGGGCACGCTCAGCCCGGGGCCGGCGAGCCTGCCGGAACGCGGGGCTGTCAGCTATGGGGGGCGCGCGTACGAGGCTTACTCGTTTGCGGCGGAAGCGTTTCCTTCGGGGGCGCTGCGGATCTCGCTGTTGATTGCGGGGTGAGGAGGCGTGCAGCGGGGCATGGGCCGGCCAGATCCGCGCTGCATGTCGAGTCGTCGAGGCGATCCGCGCGCACCGTCCGTGGCACCATATAACCTTTCGCTCTTATGTCTTTTCTCGGTCAACATCCTGGTGTTGCGCATCGTCTTCGAACACTAGTCTGCGCGCGTTAATCTGAAACCATGGAGCAGTTTGGCACAAATGCGCACAGGATCATCCATGGTGACGCCTTGGAAGCGCTCGGGACACTTTCTGATCAGAGTGTAGATCTTATTTTCGCTGACCCTCCATATAACATCGGCAAGCAATTTGGTGCGTTCCATGATGTCTGGGAGTCGGATGAAGCTTACGCCGAATGGTCCCATCGCTGGCTCGATCTGTGCCTCACAAAGCTCTCCCCATCCGGGTCGCTCTATGTGATGGCCAGTACACAAAGCATGCCTTATCTTGATCTCTATTTGCGCTCTCGCATGGCTGTGCTGTCACGGATCGTGTGGCATTACGACAGTTCGGGAGTCCAGGCAAAGCAGTATTACGGCTCACTTTATGAGCCGATTTTGCATGCAGTAGTGAACCGCAAGAAGTACACCTTCAATGCGGATGCCATTCGCGTTGAGGCAAAGACCGGAGCCAAGCGCAAATTGATCGACTATCGTAAAGATGTTCCCGCGCCTTACTCAACAACGAAGGTTCCTGGGAACGTTTGGTACTTCCCGCGCGTTCGTTACCGGATGAGCGAGTATGAGGAACACCCCTCGCAAAAGCCGGAAGCCTTGCTCGAGCGTATCATCGCCGCCAGCTCCAATCCGGGAGATCTTGTCCTGGACCCGTTTTCCGGCACGTTCACAACCAGCGCGGTCGCGCAACGCTTGAACCGCCGCTCAATCGGAATTGAGGCCCAGCGCGACTACGTCGCGGTCGGCCTGCGACGCCTAGCACTCGCATGCGAGCTCGACGGCATGAGCCTTGAGGCACCAGTCAAGACACACAGCCGACGCAAACGTACCGTGCTGGAGCCCCAGATGGGCTTCCCTGAAATGGCAGATGTCGGGCAATGAGTGAACACGGCTTCAAGCAGACGATCATCGACGTCCTAGATCGAGAGTTCGGCGACGGACACGGTGCGCCGCTGCTTCAACAGAGCCCGCTTTTGCAGTACATCGAGATCAAGACTCGTTCAGCCAATCGCGGCTCGAAGGCGCGGGGCTCGTTCGCAAATCTCTACGCGATCTACGTGCTGGTGGAGGACTACATACGCGGCGACTTCAAGTCGACGGGTAGATATGCGGACTACGAGGGCGCCCGCTTCACTGACCTGTTTCAACGGCAGCGCCAACTGCCGTTTGGTGAGCGCCTACAGAACCACGCGCTCAACAGTCGCCTCAACGAGGAGTTTCGGAAGTATTTTCCTACGTCCGAATATGTCCCCATTCTACGGAACCTCGAGACTAACCGATACTGGATCAACGAGGGCCTTCTACGTGTCGCTGTGCCGGGCGCTCCGGAAGCCAATATCGCTGCAGCAGTGATCATGATCATCGACGCCTATGTCGCGGCAAAGCGGGATTCCTTTCAGCGGTTTCTCGACTCATGCCGGCGGCTTTCCGAGATCGAGGATGAAGGAGCCACCGAAGGCATCGACTTCGTGGAGTCCCTTCTCGCACCCACCGTCGATGCACGCATATTTGAGATCGTGAGTTTTGCTATTCTCCGTGCCTACTATGCCGCGCAGTCAATTTGGATCGGACCCGCACACGACGACGTCGAAGAGCAACCACTAGTCCTATATAAGACTGGCCGCACGAATGCAAATGATGGCGGCATTGACTATGTTATGCGCCCGCTGGGGCGCTTCTACCAAGTCACCGAGACGCTCGACGTCCGCAAGTACTTCCTCGACATCGACAAGGTCCAGCGCTTTCCGATCACCTTCGTGGTCAAGTCGGAACTACCGACAGGCGACCTCATCGAGAGCATCAAGCAATACGCCGAAAAGGCCTTCACCGCGCATGCAGTCGTTGAGGCGTATATGCACGCCGTCGAGGAGATCATCAATATTACGGCGATTAAGGAACACCTCAGGGAGGTAGTTGCGCGTGGACAGTTCGGTGCGGTGCTGAGCGAGATCGTCACTCAAGCAAAGGTCGAGTTCTATCTTTACGACGACGAGGCTAGCGTCGCGGAGATGGGCGATGCCTAACGCACCGATCCTTTTCGGGCGGGGAGGATCCGCGTCTCAAAGCAAACTGCTCGTCATCCGTTCCACCTCGGCAATCGAGGTGACCCCTTCCCTGACCTTCTGCAGCCCGTCGTCGCGCAGCCGCAGCATCCCCTCGCCGAGCGCGACGGCGACCATCTCGTCGACGGACGCCCGCTCGAGGATCAGCGCGCGGATCGGCTCGGACACGCTCATCACCTCATAAAGCGCGAGCCGCCCGCGATAGCCGGAGGCGGCGCAGCGCGAGCAGCCGACGGCCTCGTAGGGCTGCGCACCGGCGAGGCCGTGCTCGGCGAGCACGTGCTCGGAGACGGTCTGCGGGCGCTTGCAGTGCTTGCAGAGCATGCGCACGAGGCGTTGGGCGACGATGCAGTCGACGGCGGAGGACACGAGGAACGGCTCGATGCCCATGTCGATCAGGCGCCCGAGCGCGCTGGGCGCGTCGCGGGTGTGCAGCGTGGAGAGCACGAGGTGGCCGGTGAGCGCGGCCTCGACGGCGATGTGGGCGGTCTCGCGGTCGCGGATCTCGCCGACCATGATCACGTCGGGGTCGGCGCGCAGCATCGAGCGCAGCCCGACGTCGAAGGTGACGCCGGCCTTGGGCGCGATCTGCATCTGCTTGATGCCGGGAATGCGTTTCTCGACGGGGTCCTCGATCGTGAGGATGCTGCGCTCGCCGTCGTTGAGCGCGTGCAGGGCGCAGTACAGGGTGGTGGACTTGCCCGAGCCGGTGGGCCCGGTGACGAGCACGGCGCCGTTGGGCCGGTGGATCGCGCGGGAGAAGCGCTCGAGCTCGGCGGCCTGCATGCCGAGCGACTCCAGGCCGCTGACGTCGTTGCCGGCGCCCTGGTCGAGGATGCGCATGACGACGCCCTCGCCGTTGACGAGCGGCAGCGTGACGACGCGGATGTCCACGCGCCTGCCTTCGACGGTCAGCGCGAAGCGGCCGTCCTGGGGCACGCGGCGCTCGGAGATGTCGAGGTCGGCCATGATCTTGATGCGCGAGACGACGCCCATGGCCATCTTGCGCTTGACGGTGGCGGCGGGAGCGAGCACGCCGTCGACGCGGAACAGCACGCGCGTGTCGCCCTCCTCGGGGTTGACGTGGATGTCGGAGGCGCCCTGCTGGACGGCCTGCGCGACGATCGAGTGCACGAGCTTGATGACGGGCGCGTCGCCGTCGGCCTCGTCGACGGATATGTCGCGCTCGCCCTGCTGCTCCTCGACGTCCTCGTCGACGATGTCCTCGATCGAGTCGTCCATCCGCGCGAGGCGCGCGAGCAGCAGGTTGAGGTCCTCGACGGAGGCGGCGGCGGGCTTGATCCGCCGGCCGGTCATCATCCCGACGTCGTCGATGGTGAGCACGTTGGTGGGGTTGGCCATCGCGAGTATCAGCGCGCCGTCGTCGGTGAAGCCGACGGGCACCGCCTGGTAGCGCTTGGCGGCCTGGATGCCGATCAGGTTCACGGCGCCCATGTCGAGGTCGAACACGCTCAGATCGACGAAGTCCAGGCCGAAGCGCTCGGCGACGACCCGCGCGAGCTGGTCGTGGCGCAGGATGCCGCGCTCGACGAGCACGACGCCGGTGGGTCGGCCCTGCGCGCGGGCGGTGGAGACGCCGTCCTCGACGGTCTCGCGGTCGGCGAGCCCGAGGTCGACGACGACCTCGCCGATCATCCGCTGCGAGCGCCCGGGGTGGCGCGGCGGGTACAGGCCCTTCTGCTCCTGGCCGCTCGGCCGCGGGCCGTTCTCCCTACGGTCGTCGGGATCCCGCTCGGACTCGGGCTCGGAGGGTGCTGCGACGGTTGGCGTGGCGAAATCGCCCATCACAGGCATCTATCGGCATCGCTGTCAGCCCGCTTGACCGTGCTCGAGCGCGCCCTTGACCTGGGCGTCGAGCGCGTTGAGCCGGTACAGCGCGAGCGCCTCGGCGGAGGCGAAGCGCTGGCCGGAGGCGGTGTCGGGCCCGTGGTGGAGGATCACGCAGTGCTCGAGCGCGAGCCCGCGCTCGCCGTCGAGGCTCGCGGGGGCGTGCTCGGCGATGATACGCAGCCCGAGCTCGACGTGCCCCAGCAGCGTGCCCTCGCGGCTGCGCGCGATCTCGGCGCCGTAGGTGAACTCGCGGGTCTTGCCGAGGTCGTGGACGATCGCGGCGGCGAGCAGCAGGTCGCGATCCAGGCGCGGGTGCAGCGTGCACAGCTCGAGCGCGAGGGTAGCGACGGCGACGGTGTGCTCGAGCAGGCCGCCGAGGTAGGCGTGGTGGCTGGACTGCGCGCGAGCGCCGCGCGCGCTGCCACCGGTCCCCGTCGAGCCCGCCCCGGCCCCGCCGCCCGGCGGCGGCGCGGGCAGCGAGCAGGGCGCGAGCCGGATCTGCTCGCGCAGGGCCCCGTCGCCGAGCAGCCTCTCCAGCAGCGCCTTCAGCCCGGGGTCGTATACCTCGCGGGCGAGGTGCTCGAGGAAGCCTTCGAGCTCGTCGCGGTCGCGGTAGGCGGTGGGCAGGAAGCGCGCCGGGTCGGCGTCGTCGCCGTGGGCGCGCTCGATCGCGCGCAGCTCGATCTGCAGCTCGTCGCGGAAGCGCTGCGCGCGCCCGCGCACGCGCACGAGCTCGCCGCGCTCGAAACGCCCGGCGAGCACGTCGGCTTCGCGGAAGGCGCGCGCGCGGATGGAGCCGCTGCTGTCGCGCAGCTCGAGCGTCAGGTACGGCGTGCCGGCGCGGGAGATCTGGCGCTCCTTGCGCGTGCACGCGAACACGGCGTCGACCTCGTCGCCGTCGCGCAGCGTGGCGACGCTGTCAACGTGCTCGGAGGATGGGCCGGGTGAGGAACGCGTGACGGCAGCCATCGTCCCATGATGTACGGTGGTTCGGATGCAGCCCCTGATCTGGGACCGTCGACCGGACGGCCTTCGGGCCCCGGCGATGGTGTGCGCGTTCCAGGGCTGGAACGACGCGGGGGACGCGGCGTCGAGCGCGGTGGCGTTCCTGGCCTCGGCGCTGGACGCGCGCCGCTTCGCGCGGATCGACTCGGAGGAGTTCTACGACTTCCAGGCGAACCGCCCGGCGATCCGCCTGACCGAGGAGAGCCGAGCGCGGGACGGCGAGGACGGCGAGGACGGGGGCGCAGCCGCCGCCGGCGCCGCGCGCGAGATCGAGTGGCCGACGGTGGAGATCTTCGAGGCGACGGCGCCGCGCGCGCCGCGCGACCTGGTGCTGGTGCAGGGCGTGGAGCCGTCGATGCGCTGGCGCGCGTTCAGCTCGCACATGGTCGACCTGGCGGAGGCGCTGGGCGTGCAGGTGGTGGTGTCGCTGGGCGCGCTACTGGGCGACGTGCCGCACACGCGCCCGGTGGCGATGACCGGCCACGCGTCGGACGCGGCGCTGCTCGAGCGGGTCGGCATCCAGGCGTCGAGCTACGAGGGCCCGACGGGCATCGTGGGCGTGCTGCACACGGCGTGCGCGCAGGCGGGTCTGCCGTCGGCGAGCCTGTGGGCGGCGGTGCCTCACTACGTGGCGGCGGCGGCGAACCCGAAGGCGGCGCTGGCGCTGCTGCGCCGCGTGGAAGTGCTGATCGGCGTGTCGGTGGACGTGTCCGAGCTCGAATCGTCGGCGGAGGACTACGAACGCCAGGTGGGGCTGGCGGTGCGCAGCGACCCGGACATTCAGGCGTTCGTGGAACGGCTGGAGCAGGCGGCGGACAGCGAGGAGCAGAGCACGCCGGAGGAGCTGCCGTCGGGGGACATCCTGGCGAGCGAATTCCAGCGGTTCTTGAGGCAGCGGGGGCAGGAGGGGAAATAGGAGTGGCCGGCGGCGGTCTGATGTTCCGTTCGGCGGTGGAGCTGGCGGGGATGGTGCGTGCGGGGGAGATTTCCGCGCGGGAGCTGGTGCAGGTTTCGCTGGATCGGATCGAGGAGCTCAACCCCGCCCTGAACGCGTTCGTCGACGTCGACGCCGAGCGCGCCCTCGCGACGGCCGACGCCGTGCGTCCGGGCGATGAGCGCCCGTTCGCGGGAGTGCCGACGGCGATCAAGAACAACCGGCCGGCGCGGGGGCTGCGGCTGACGTATGGCTGCGCGCTGATGGAGCGCAACGTTTGCGACTACGACCACAACGTGACGCGCCGCCTGAGGGACGCGGGGTTCGTGATCGTGGGCACGACGACGCTGCCCGAGTACGGCATCCTGCCGGTCAGCGAGGCGCGGATCTTCGGGCCAACTCGCAACCCGTGGGACCTGCAGCGGACACCGGGCGGTTCTTCGGGCGGCGCGGCGGCTGCCGTCGCAAGCGGGATGCTTCCGGTCGCGCACGGCAACGACGGCGGCGGCTCGATCCGCATACCGGCCGCCTGCTGCGGCCTGGTGGGGCTGAAGCCGAGCCGCGGGCGGATCTCCGCGGCCCCCGAGCTCGGGGACTCCTCGCTGGGGATCGACGGGATGCTGACGCGTACGGTCGCGGACACGGCGGCGATCCTGGATGTGCTCGCCGGCTATGAGCCTGGTGACGCGACGTGGGCTCCACCGCCGGCGGAGCCGTTCGCGCAGCTCGCCGCGCGCGACCCGGGCCGGCTGCGGGTCGCGGCGACGACGCTGCCCCCGGTCCCGGATGCGGTGCTCGACCCGATGTGCGCGCGGGCGGTCGCTGACGCGGCCGAGCTGCTGCGCTCGCTCGGGCACGAGGTGGTGGAGGTCGAGCCACCGTGGCAGGCGGACGGGCTGCGGGAGCTGTTCGGCGTGGTCTTCTCCAACCACATCGCGCTGTCGATCGCGTACTCGGGCATGGTCGCGGGACGCGAGCCGACGGCCGCTGACATGGAGCCGATGAGCTGGGCGATCTTCTCGATGGTCAGGCAGCTGAGCGCGGTCGAGGGCATGGGCGCGGCCGTGCGGCTGCAGGCATTCGCACGCCGGCTCATCGCGTTCCTGGCGCCGTATGACGCGCTGCTGACGCCCGCGCTCGCGGAGCGTCCGCTGCCGCTGGGCACGCTCGACACGGCCGCGCCCGAACCGATGGCGACGTTCACCCGCTCGGGCCTGTTCACGCCGTTCACCCCCGTGTTCAACGCCACCGGCCAGCCGGCCATATCGCTGCCCCTGTACGAAGGCGAGGACGGGCTGCCGCTGGCCGTGCAGATCGTCGGGCGCCCCGCCGACGAGGGCACGCTGCTCGCACTCGCCAGCCAGCTGGAAGACGCCGCGCCGTGGACGGCACGACGACCTGCGGGAATCGGCGCGAGCCCCTACCCCTCCGCCGCCGGGCAGACGATCCGGTAGTCGCACATCGAGCAGGCGGCCCGTGAGGGCGTCGGCTCGAACTCCTGCGCGAGGATCCCCTCCCCCACCTCGAGCACGATCTCCTTGACCGCCTCGGCATCGCGCTCATCCCGAGCGACAGGCACGATGAGATCGTCGAGCACGTAGTAGTAGGCCTGCCGCGATGACTGAAGCCCCCAGTCCTCGCGCGCGGCGAGCGCGTATAGCGACAGCTGGATGTCGTCGCGCAGCTGCTCGGCGGTCTTGGGCCGCGAGGTCTTGTAGTCGATCAGCTCGTACTCGGCCTCACCGGCGACGCCGTCCGCTCCCGGCGCGCCCCCAGCGCCAGCCACGCCCTCAGCGACCGCGACCCGGTCCACCCGATCGACCCGCCCGCGCAGATGATGCGGCCCGAGGCGAAAGTCGAACTGCCGCTCGAACCAGACGGGCTCGGTCTCATGACTGCCGAGCCGCGCGTGGTAGCGCGTGAGCGCATCGCGCGCCTTCCCGAACAGCTCGAGGTCGCGCTCGCTGTCGCCGAACCCGGCCCGCCGCCAGCCGGCGTCGAGCAGCGCGAGCATCTGCGCGAGCGTGTGGCTACCTTCGGAGTGGTAGCGCTCGAGCACCTGGTGCACGACAATGCCGAAGCGCTGGTGGACGGTCTGCTCGGTGGGGATGCGCAGGACGCGGGCGAACTTGTAGCGCAGCGGGCAGCTGCGGTAGGTGTGGATGTCGGAGGCGGACAGCGCGAGCCCGATCCCGCGGCGCGGCAGGAACGGCCCGAGCGAGTGCTGCTCGCGGGGCGCGACGGCCTTGGCGCGAGCGCGATCGCCTACCGTGGCGCCCTCGCCATCGCCCTCCCCCTCCGCGTCGCCACCGCCGGTGAGCGTGTCGTCGAGCGCGGAGGTGAGGAAGATCTCGCGCTGCAGCGGCGTGGCGGCGGCGAGCAGCCGCGCGTTGACGTCGTCGAGCGCGTCGGCGAGGCTCTGCCCGTCGGGGCGCTGCAGCAGCGCGGCGAGCTTGAGCAGCTCGAGGTAGCGCACGACGCCGTGGGAGATGTCGAGCTCGGTGTCCAGGCGCAGCTCGCCGAGGCGCCCGCCGATGCGCGCGACGCCGTCGAGCACCTCCTCGCGCAGCAGCTGGAACGTGGCCTCGATCTCGCCGTCGGCGTCAACGTCTTCTTTTAGTTGGGAGTTCGTATGGTCACCCTCGCCCGCGGGGTCGCCCACCGGCGTTCGCTCCACATGGCGGTCTGGCGATGGGTCGGCGGCGGAAGCCTCGATGTGCGCGTCGGGGACGACGGTGGCGAGGTGGCGTGCGAGGTCGCGGGTGCTGGCGTGCGGCTGGGCGCGCACGTAGTCGACGGCGAGCGCGCGCAGCCGCTCGAGGCCGGCGCGCTGCTCGGCTGCCTCGCCAGGTGCGAGCAGCGCGCGCCCGCGCATGCCCAGGCGCTCGATCAGCCGCCCGATGAAGACGTCGGGGGCGACGGTATCGAGCTCTGCGGCGGCGCTGCGGTGCAGCTCGACGAAGCGCTGGATCCGTTCGCGCGCCTCGGGCGGCACCTGCGGTGACTCGGTGGCGGCGGCGAGCCCGACGACGAGGTCGAGCTTCCGGCGCCGTGCGACCTGGATGACGCGCGCGAGCTCGACCTGGCGCAGCTCGATGGGGGGCCTTGAGAGCGCGCGCACGACGGCGGCGGCATCCTGCGGGTCGATGAGCAGGCGCATCCACGCGAGCACGTCGCGCACCTCGGCGCGCTTGAGGAACGCGCCGGCCTGCGCTCCGCCCGGCAACGCCGCCGCCTCCGCGCCCGGCGAAGCGTCCGACCGCCCCTGCGAGCCGTCGGGCGGCGCGGGCGCGATTCTGGAGCCAGACACACTGCGAAGAATACGCGGGAGCGCTCGCCGGCCTGGCTACGCTCAGTGTGTGGACGTGATCGATTGGGGCACAGCCCAGCGGGTCGGAGAGCTGGTGGCCGGCTCGCCGCCGTTCGGGGGCGTGCGCTCGGCTTCTGTGGAGCCGCTGGTGCAGGAGTTCGCGGGCAAGGTGGGCACGTACAGCGGCCTGAACTCAACGACGGAGCTGCCGCGGCTGGAGCTGGTCGACCGCCCGGGCTGGATCGCGGCGAACCTGAAGACGATGCGCCCGCTGCTGGCGCCGATCACCGAGCCGATGGACGCCGGCGGGGGCCTGTTCGCGGGCCCGCTGCGCTCGGTGTCGGGGCTGTTGCTGGGCGTGCAGGTGGGGGCGCTGACGGGCATGCTCAGCCAGCGCGTGCTGGGGCAGTACGACCTGGCGCTGCTGGACGCGTCGGTGTCGCCGCGGCTGCTGCTGCTGGCGCCGAACCTGGCGCAGGCGGCGCGCGCGCTGGGCGTCGACCGCGACGAGCTGGTGCTGTGGGTGAGCATCCACGAGATCACGCACGCGGTGCAGTTCTCCGGGGCGCCGTGGCTGCGGGACTACCTGGGCGGGATGCTGCGAGAGCTGATCGAGGGCCTGCAGGTGACGATCTCGGGCGGACCGTCGAAGGACGGCGAGGACGAGCACGCGGACGCCGGTACTGCGGATGGCAACGGACGCCGCGGCGGCTGGGTGCCATCCATGCCGAAGCTGCCGGACGCGGCTGAGCTGCGCGACATGGTCGAGCGAGCTCGCCGCGGCGAGCTCCTGCGCCTGACGCTGGGCGAGGACCGCTGGGCGCTGGTCGAGCGGATGCAGGCTGCGATGTCGCTGATCGAGGGACACGCGGAGCACACGATGGACACGATCGGCGCGGAGGTGCTGCCGTCGCTGCCGCGCCTTCGCGCGGCGATGAACCACCGGCGCGAGAACCGTGGCCTGCCGTGGCGCGTGCTCGAGCGATTGCTCGGCCTGGAGCTGAAGCTGCGCCAGTACGAGCTGGGTCGGCGCTTCTGCGACGCGGTCGTCGACGCGGGCGGCCCACAGGCGCTGGCGCTCGCTTGGAGCGGCCCCGAGGCGCTGCCGACCCCCGCGGAGCTGGAGCAGCCCTCCCTGTGGATCGCGCGCGTTCCGGGAGCAAGCGGGACCGGAGAGCTCGATTCGCGAGTCCGAACGCATGTTCCTCCTGTTACAAACTAGGTCGACGTCATCGCCGTTGGTTACAGGCTTTTCACGGTCTGCTACGATCGCGCTGTAACGATCTCTTCCAGACGGGGTACAAACAGGTGTTCGCAGATCCCCCGCTCCTCGCAACCGGCGAGGAAGAGACAGGAGACCACTCCAAGATGCCCACGACAACTTCCCCCAGCGGCGCCAAAGCCCGTGCGAAAGCCGCCAAGAAACCAGCTGCGGCAAAAGCTTCCACAGCTCGGCGCGCGACCCCGCGCGCGAGCGCACAGCCGCGCGCCACACGCGCCTCGCGTCAGACGCCGGCCGCATTCGGCGACTACGCCGAGCGTGCGGTTCTGATCCCCGTCGGCGCTGCGCTGATCGCCCGCGACCGCGTCGTCTCGACGGTGAGCGACACGATCTCCAGCTACTCCTCGACGACCAAGGCGCAGGCGCAGCTGAAACGCTTCGAGCGCCGCGGCGTCACGGCCCGCAACCGGCTCGAGCGCGAGGTGCGCAAAGCGCGCGTACGCGTCGAGCGCGACCTGCGCCAGCGCAGGCGCAGGATCGAGAGCACGGTCGGCGATCTCGAGGAGCGTCGCGACGCGCTCGCGAAGAGCGTGCCCGACCTGGTCCCGGACATCGCCAACCGCGTCCCGGACCTCGCGACCCGCGTCCCCGAGTTGGCCAACCGCGTCCAGGAGCGCGTCTTGAGCCTGGTCTAGAGCCTCACGAGCTTCCCCCGCCCGGGTCGGAGAGACCGGTGTCGGGAAAGTCTGCCGGCCTCATATCCCGCCGGCAGTAGTAGCACCCTCTCCTCCCTCGACCCGCGGGCGGCCCCCACCGCCCGCGGGTCTTTTTAACTGCCGGTTGTTTATCGAGCGCGGACGTGCCGCGCCGCGACTGAGGCCCTGCCGCGGGTTCGCGGGGCTTGACAGGCGGGCGCCATCCGCCCCAGTCAGGAACATGGTCGCGAATTCCTCGCGTGTCCCAATAAGCGGAACTAGTCTGACGGTGTGCTCCGAGGAGCCGGGAACCAAGAGGCACCGGCCAGCGAGGTCCTGCACCCGCGAGCCCGCACCGCGTGGACACCGCTGGCCCGCACGCTGGCGGCGACGGGCGATCGCTGGACGCTGATGATCGCGCTCGCGCTCGCTCCGGGCAGGATGCGCCTGAGCCATCTGCACAACCGTCTCCCGGGGGTGAGCACGGGGGTGCTCGAGCGCTACATCCAGCAGATGGTCGCGCTCGGGCTGGTCACACGCACGCGCTTCAAAGAGATGCCGCCGCGCGTCGAACTCGAGCTGACGTGCGCGGGGCGAGAGCTGGTGCCGATCGCGCGCGCGCTCACGCGCTGGGGGATGCGCCACCTGTGGTCGCCGCCGCGCGAGCGCGAGCGCGTCGACCTCGACGCCCTGCTGCGCCTGCTGCCGGCGCTGCTCGAGGATGAGACCGCCCTGCCCGACGGGTCCGTGGAGGCGATCGTCGCGGACACCAGTCCGCCGGTCCGATGCGTGTACAGCACGAACGGTGGCCGTCTGCGGATGGTCGACGGCTTGGGAGATGCGCCCGCCGACGGGGAGGGCGGAGGTGACGCGCCCGCCACGCAGGCCGCCGATCCGCACGACGGGACGGTCACGCGCCTGCAGGGCGACGGCGCCGCGTGGGTCGCGGCGCTCGGGCCCGCCGTCGACTACGAGCGGCTGCGCATCACCGGCGACGAGCTGCTGGCCAGGCGCATCCTCGACGCGCTCCCGCGATCGGCGTAGGCCTCCCGCGCCACCAGCGCCGCGCGTCTGCTCGTGCCCCGGCTCGGCCGCCCGGGTTTGCCACAATGGGCCCCGTGACCGACGCCGAGGAGATCCGCGGGGCCCTGCAGGCCGTGATCGACCCCGAGCTGCGGCGCTCGATCGTCGAGCTGGACATGGTGCGCTCGATCGACGTCAGCCCCAACGGCGTGATCGACGTGACGGTGTCGCTGACCACGCCCGGCTGCCCGATCAAGGACCACTTCCAGAGCTCCGTCGCACAGGCCGTGTCGGCACTCGAGGGCGTGACGCACGTGAACGTGTACTTCGACGTCCTCAGCGACTCCCAGAAGGCGGCCCTGCAGCAGAAGCTGGGACGCGGCAGCCTGCCGGCGGGCGCGCTCGCGCAGGTCTCGAACGTCCTGTGCATCGGCTCGGGCAAGGGCGGCGTCGGCAAGTCGACGCTGACCGCCAACCTCGCCGCGGCGCTCACCGCCGAGGGCAAGCGCGTGGGCGTGCTCGACGCCGACGTGTGGGGCTACTCGATCCCGCGCATGTACGGGCTCGGCGCCACGCGCCCGCCCGTGTCGGCGCAGCGCAAGATCGTCCCGCTGGAGGCGCACGGCGTGAAGGTCATGTCGATCGGCTTCTTCGTCGAGGAGGACGCCGCCGTGGTGTGGCGCGGGCCGATGCTGCACAAGGCGCTGACGCAGTTCCTGCAGGACGTCGAATGGGGCGCGCTGGACTACCTGCTCGTGGACCTGCCGCCGGGCACGGGCGACGTCTCGATGACGCTCGCGCAGCTGCTGCCGCAGGCGCGGTTCGTGATCGTCACGACGCCGCAGGCGACCGCGCAGAAGGTCGCGCGCCGCTCCGCGCACATGGCGCACAAGGTCGACCTGGAGATCGGCGGCGTGATCGAGAACATGTCCGGCTTCACCACGCCCTCCGGCGAGCGCTTCGCGATCTTCGGCGAGGGCGGCGGCCAGGAGCTCGCCGACGAGCTCGACGTGCCTCTGCTCGGCAGGGTGCCGCTGACGATGCCCCTGCGCGAGCAGTCCGACGGCGGCGTGCCGCTGGTGGTCGAGGACCCCGACGACCCCGCCTCCCAGGCGATCCGCCAGGTCGCCCGCGGTCTGATCGCGATGGCGCCGTTCGAGCTCCCCGTGCTCCCGCTCGTGGAGGTCGCGCCCGCCGGCGTCGCGGCCGGCAATGGCTCGCCGGCGCCCGCCGACGGCCCCAAGCCGGTGGGCATGTCGCTGCCGATGGCCTGAGCCTCGGCGCGCCTCTCCAGTCCGAGACAATCGGCGATATCGCTGGCGTGAGCATGTTCCGGTACGTACAGTCATCCGGATAGCTCGTCCCCTCCGTCAGGGAGCCGCACAGCCCCATGAGCCACAAGCCTCGCCCGTTTCTCCTCGCCGCGGCCGCGTCCGCCGCGCTGCTCGCCGGGTGCGGCGGGTCGGGCGACGGGCCGTCGCTCACGCGCGCGCAGCTGATCGCCAGGGCGACTCCGATCTGCCAGCAGACCATCAATCGGGCCACGGAAGCGGGCAAGACGCTGGCGGCCGCAACCTCGCCCGCAGCGGAGCTGCGCACGCTCGCGACGAGCGCGCCCGCTCTCGCCGCCGTCCAGAGCCGGGCGGTCGCGCAGCTGCGCAAGCTCAACCCGCCCGCGTCGCTCGCCCGCGACTGGCGGTCGCTGCTCGCGGGGCTGCAGCAGCTCGCCGAAGGCACGGCGCGGATCGGGGCCGACGCGAGGACCGAGGGCATCAGGGCGGTCGAAGCGGTCGCCGCCGCGGGCCGCGCGCCGCGCACGCGGATCCTCGCCATCGGCGCCCGCGACGGCCTCGGGATCTGCGCGCGCGCCAACTGAGCGGCGCGGCGCGCGCTTGACAACCGCGCGCCAACTGAGAGGATCGTCTTCTACATGGCGGTACAGGACCAGCAAGAGGAGCCGGCCATCGCGGCGGACGGGCAGGACCAGGCCGTCGACGGCGCGATCGCATCGTCCCCGGAGGGCGAATTCGACGAACGCCGCGCGAAGATGGAGCGACTGCGCGCGGAAGGCGTCGACCCGTACCCGGCGGTCACGCTGTGGAACACGCGTACGCGCATCGCGGACGTCCTCGCCGCGCACGACGCGAGCACGCTCGAGGCGGGCGAGCACCCGGAGCTGACCTACCAGATCGCCGGGCGCCTGATCTCCCGCCGCGGCCACGGCAAGACGGCCTTCCTCGACATCCGAGACCTCTCGGGCACGATCCAGGCGGTCGTGCGCGTGGACGCGCTCGGCCAGGAGACCTACGACCGCATCCTCGGCTTGGACATTGGGGACATCGTCGGCATCGACGGCTGCGTGTACGTGACCCAGCGCGGGCAGCTGGCGCTCGCCGTCCAGAGGTGCACGCTGCTGACCAAGACGCTGCGCCCGCCGCCGGACAAGCACCACGGCCTGGCGGACACGGGCACGCGCTACCGCTACCGCGAGCTGGACCTGCTGGCGAACGAGGAGACGCGCGACCTGTTCGTCAAACGCCACAAGATCGTGTTCGAGATCCGCAAGTGGCTGAACGCGCGCAACTTCATCGAGGTGGAAACGCCGGCGCTGCAGTCGCTGGCGGGCGGCGCGGGCTCGCGCCCGTTCACCACGCACCACAACGCGCTCGACCGCGACCTGTACCTGCGCATCTCCGTCGAGCTGTTCCTCAACCGCTGCATCGTCGGCGGCATGGAGAACGTGTACGACATGGGCAAGGTGTTCCGCAACGAGGGCATCTCACCCAAGCACAGCCCGGAGTTCACGATCATCGAGTTCATGTGCGCGTACTCGGACTACAACGACGTGGCGACGGTTACGGAAGAGATGTTCCGCGACGTTGCCCAGGCGGCGCTGGGGCGCACGACGATCAAACGCCACGGCGAGGAGATCGACCTGGCCAAGCCGTGGCGGCGGATCACGATGCGCGAGCTGATCCTGGAGCGCTTCGGCGTCGACTTCATGGAGTCCACGCGCGACCAGCTCGCCGAGCTGCTCGACGACCCAGTCGACCCCGCGGCCACGTGGGCGGACGTGGTGGCGGACATCTACTCAGAGAAGATCGAGCACACGATCGTCCAGCCGACGCACGTGTTCGACTTCCCGCTCGAGCCGTTCCCGATCACCAAGCGCCACTCGGTGCACCCGGAGCTGGCGGAGCACTTCGACGCGGTCATCGGCGGCATCGAGCTCGTCTCCGGGGACACGGAGCTGAACGACCCGGTGGACGAGTGGCAGCGCTTCGTCGACCAGCGCAAGCGCCGCGCGGTCGACGACGGCGACGTCCCGCACCCGAACGATGAGGAATACACGCGCGCGCTGGAGTACGGCTACTCGCCGACCGCCGGCGGCGGCATGGGCGTCGACCGCCTGGTGATGATCCTCACCGAACGCGACACGCTGCGCGAGGTGATCCCCTTCCCGATCGTCAAGGACCTGAGATGAGCGCCGGGAAGCTCGACCTCGACCCTGGAATCGTCGCCGCCTGCCGCACGGCGGCCGCGCAGATCGCGGAGCAGGTCGCAGAGCGCATTTCCAACCGCACGACGGTGTCGGTCGAGCGCAGCGTCACGCGCCTGCTGGGCGTGGACGGCGCCAACGACCTCGAAGCGCCGCTGCCGAACGTGCTCGTCGACCACGTCCACGACGGCGGCGGCCTCGGCCGCGGGGTGGCGTACTGGCTGGGCAACGCGATGCTGCAGACGGGGCGCACGCCCCAGCAGATTTCCGAGGGCGTCAACGCCGGTGAGCTCGACCTCTGCGGGCTGGAGCGCGCGGAGGAGGGCGCCGTCCGCGAGCGCGTCACGGCGGAGTGCGTCGCGCGGCTGGGCGAGATCCAGGGGCGCTTCGACGAGCGCCGGGCGATGCGCGAGCGTCTGGGCGATGCTGCCGCGCCCCTGCGCTACGTGCTGACGGCGACCGGCGACGTGTACGAGGACGTCGTCCACGCGAAGGCCGTCGCGGAGGCCGGCGGGGACATCGTCGCCGTGATCAGATCCACCGCCCAGAGCCTGCTGGACTACGTCCCGTACGGCCCCACGACGGAGGGCTACGGCGGCACGTTCGCGACGCAGGCGAACTTCCGCATCATGCGCGAGGCGATGGACGAGTGGTCGGAGCAGCATGGCCGGTACATCCGTCTGTCGAGCTTCTGCTCTGGTCTTTGCATGTCGGAGATCGCGGCGATGGGCGCGTGGGAGGGCTTTGACAACATGGTCAACGACGCCCTCTACGGGATCCTCTACCGCGACATCAACATCGTCCGGGGCCTGATCGACCAGCGCGTGTCGCGCATGATCAACGGCCACTTCGGCGTCGTGATCAACACCGGCGAGGACAACTACCTGCGCACGGCCGACGCGATCGAGGCGGCGCACACGGTGACGGCGTCGCAGTTCATCAACCACCAGCTGGCGCTCGACTCGGGCGTGCCCGACGCGCAGATCGCGCTCGGCGACGCGTTCGAGATCGACGTCCCCGTCAGGAACAGCCTGCTGTACGAGTGGGCGCAGGCGCAGCTGACGCGCGAGCTGTTCCCCGACTGCCCCGTCAAGTACATGCCGCCGACCCGGCACATGGACGGCAACCTGTTCCGCACGCACGCGGCCGACGCGATGTTCAACCTCGTCACGATCGCCACCGGCCAGGGCATCCAGACGATCGGCGTGCCCACCGAGGGGATCTTCACGCCGCACATCCACGACCGCGTGCTCGGCCTGCAGAACGTCGACTACGTGTTCAACGCCGCGCACGACCTCGGCGAGGAGATCGAGTTCAAGCGCGGTGGCATCATCCAGACCCGCGCCCAGGAGGTCCTTGCGGGCGCGCACGAGCTGCTCGAGCGGATCGCGCAGACAGGGCTGTTCCAGGCGATCGACGAAGCGACGTTCGGCGACGTCAGCCGCAAGGTCGACGAGGGCCGCGGCATCGACGGGATCGTGGAGACCGACGCGGACTACTTCAACCCCGTCGTCGAGCTGATGCACGCCCCCCGCCCGGCCCCGCAGGGCGAGGCCAGCTATGCGTGATCGCCCCCGACAGGCGCGGGAGACCGGCCGTGCATGAGGTCGACCTGGCGGCCGTCCGCCCGTACGCCGACCACCTCGACGACGGCCTCGTGCAGATGAGCTTCACGCTGCCGGTCCCGTATTCGCTCGCCGCGCGCAGGGCGGCGCTGGAGCTGGCGGCGACGATAGGCTTCGAGGAGCCGGAGGTCGTCCACTACGAGCAGCTGACCGAGGGCTACACGTACTTCGTGATGTACGGGCGCTGCACACAGACCGTTGACTTCACGCTGCTGCAGAGCGAGGGGTTCAACGTCGAGTACATGAGCGAGGACGAGATCGAAGGCTTCGCGCGGGAGCATCTCGGTCGCCCGATCGTGGTCGTCGGCGCGAGCACCGGCTCGGACACGCACAGCGTCGGCATCGACGCGATGCTCAACCTCAAGGGCTACCACGGCCACCACGGCCTGGAGGGCTACCGCTGCTTTCAGACGTACAACCTCGGCAGCCAGGTTCCCAACAGCGTGCTCGTCGCGAAGGCGATCGAGGTCGGCGCCGACGCGATCCTCGTCTCGCAGACGGTCACCCAGCAGAACCTGCACATCCACAACCTCACCGAGCTCGTCGAGATGGTCGAGGCGGAGGGCATGCGCGGGCGCATGATCCTCGCGTGCGGCGGCCCGCGCGTGACGGGCGAGCTGGCCAAGGAGCTCGGCTACGACGCGGGCTTCTCCAAAGGCACCGAACCGCAGCACCTGGCGACGTTCATCGTGCGCGAGCTCGCGGCGCGGGCCGGATCCGGCGCGGAGGTCTCGCCGGCCGCGCAGTCCGCGCCGGCCTGACCACGCGATGCTCAGCGACCTGACCGCATCGACCAAGCGCCTGGCGCTGGTCGGTCTGGCGAAGAACACGGGCAAGACGGAGGCGCTGGCGGCGCTGCTGCGCGAGCTCCAGGAGGCGGGCCGGCGCGTCGGCGTGACCTCGGTCGGGCGCGACGGCGAGGAGCGCGACGTGATCGACGCGCGCATCGAGAAGCCGCGCGTGGTGCTGCCCGGGGGCAGCCTCGTGGCGACGACCGACGGGCTGCTGCGCGCGAGCGGGCTGCCGTACGATCTGCTCGGGGACCCCGGCGTGCGCACCCCCCTCGGCAGGGTGCTGATCGTGCGCATGCGCGGCGCGGGCGCGATCGAGGTCGCCGGCCCGAGCGCCTCCGAGGATGTGCGCGCGGTCAGCGACGCGATGCTCGCCCATGGCGCCGAGCAGGTGCTGATCGACGGCGCGATCGACCGCCGCGCGGCCTCCTCCCCGGACGTCGCCGACGGCCTCGTCGTCGCGACCGGCGCCGTCCTCGACCGCGACATCGAGGAAGTCGTGTTACAGACGAGGGACGCTGTCGATCTCGTGCGGCTGCCCAGCGTCGAGGACGGGGGCGACACCGGCCGGCGGCTCTGGGAGCTCGCCGAGGCCGACGGGCGCGCGATTCCCGGGCACGCGACAGCAGCCGATAGCCGGCCGGACCTGCTCGTCGGCGAGGACCTCGAGCCCGTCGCGCTGCCGCCGCGCTTCGTCCTCACGGCCGACGCCGAGCAGATCGCGCAGCTGCTCGACGAGCACCCGGCCGCGCGCTGGCTGATCGTCGCCGGCGCGCTGCCCGACAGGTTCCTGCGCAGCCTCCTGCATCCGGTCCACCGCCGCCGGCGCGAGCTCGTGCTCGTCGTGAGCGACCCCACGCGGGTGTTCCTGTGGAAACGCGGCCCCGAGTGGTATCGCCGCCGGGGCATCCTCCTGAACACGCTCAACCGCATCGAGCTGGAGGCGCTCACGGTCAACCCGCTCGCCCCGCAGTCGCACCGCTTCGACTCGGCGCAGCTGCGCGCGCTGATCGAAGCGGCGATCCCCGGCGTGCCCGTGTTCGACGTGCTGCACCCGGACTACGTCGGCGCGCGCCATATGCTTGCGTGATGCTGCTGCTCACCGGCGCGACCGGCCTCGTCGGCTCGGCGCTGCTGAGCCGCCTGCTCGCCGAAGGCGCGGACGTCCGCTGCCTCGTGCGCGACCCCCGCAGGCTGGGCGCCAAGCGCGTGCGCGTGCAGATCGCGCTCGGCGACCTCGCCGACCCGCCGTCGTTTCGCAACGCGCTGCGCGGCGTGCACACCGTCGTGCACCTCGCCGCGTCGATCCGCGACCAGCCGCGCGGGTCGATCGAGGAGCTCGATGGCATCGCCACCTGGCGGATGGTCGAGGCGGCCGAGCGCCAGGGCGTCGAGCGCTTCGTGTTCTTCTCCGCGCTCGGCGCCTCCACCCACCACCGCACGCGCTGCCTGCGCGCGAAGGCGCTCGCCGAGCAGGCCGTGCGCGAGGCGGGCGTGCGCTCGATCGTGTTCGCGCCGTCGATCGTCTACGCGCCCGGCGACCCGTGGCTGACGCTGCTCGAGCGCATGGCGTGGCTGCCCGTCATGCCCGTCTCCGGGCGCGGCCGCGCCGCCTTCCAGCCGATCTGGGCGGACGACGTCGCCGCCTGCGTCATGTCCGCGCTGCGCGAGGACGGCACGGGCGCCGCAGTCGGGGCGGCCGCCCATCGGCGCTACGAGCTGGCCGGGCCGGAGACGCTCAGCCACAACGACATCGTCCGCACGCTGCTGCGCTCGCTCGGGCGCAGGCGCCCGCTGCTGCACGTGCCCACGCCCGTCGTCTCGCGCTCGCTGCGGCTGCTCGAGCGCGCCGGCGGATCGCGCGCGCTCGCCACCTGGGACGAGGCCGAGCTGATGGAGACGGCGATGACCTCGCCGCGCGGCGCCGCCGACGCCGAAGCGCTCGGCGTCACGCCGCTGCGGATGGCCGCCGTGCTCGGGACCGCCTGACCGGCCCGTTTGTCTCCAGCTCCGCCGGGAGGCCTCGCGCGATGCTCCACATCTGGAACATCTGCCCGTGCAGGGGCTTGCCCGCTCCCGGCCGGCGAGGCGCATCGACGCCTCGGACACGCCGCTCCCGGCGTCCTTGACGCTCGCGCCGGGCGTCGTCGATAGTCACGCTCGCAGTTCCGTTATTCAGAAGCAGTCGCCGCTGCGGGCATGCGCGCGCATGCCCGTCGGGCGCCGAGACCACCGGGTTCGTCCAATGAGCACCGTCACCGAGAGGCTTGATGCCATCGACCAGCACGACAGCCCCAGGCGGCTGCTGTCGGTCGTGATCCCCTGCCTGAACGAGGCGGAGAACATCGAGCAGTGCGTCGCCTCCGCCCAAGGCGCGATGGCGCGCGCCGGGATCGCCGGCGAGGTGATCGTCGCCGACAACGGCTCGGAGGACGGCAGCGCCGAGCTCGCCGAGCTCGCGGGTGCCCGCGTCGTGCGCGAGCCCAGGCGCGGCTACGGCAGCGCGTACATCGCCGGCTTCGCCGCCGCCGGCGGCGAGTACATCGTGATGGCCGACGCCGACCTCACGTACGACTTCGAGGAGATCCCCAGCTTCCTCGCCGCGCTGCGCGACGGCGCCGACATGGTCGTCGGCGACCGCATGGAGAACATCCACCCGGGCGCGATGCCGTGGCTGCACCGCTACGTCGGCAACCCGCTGCTCTCGCGCCTGTTGAACGTCCTCTTCCACACGGGCGTGCGCGACGCGCACTGCGGCATGCGCGCGTTCCGGCGCGACCGCCTGGAGATCCTGCAGCTGCGCACGACCGGCATGGAGTTCGCCTCGGAGATGATCGTGCGCGCCGCCAAGGAGCGCCTCGACATCCGCGAGATCCCGATCGAGTACCACCCCCGCGGCGGCGAATCGAAGCTGTCGAGCTTCCGCGACGGCTGGCGCCACCTGCGCTTCCTGTTGCTGCACTCGCCCAACCACCTGTTCATCCTGCCCGGCGCGCTGATGGCCGCGATCGGCGGCTTCATCTCGCTGACGGTGCTCGCGCACGTCAGCGTCCTCGGCCGTGAGTGGCAGCTTCACACGCTGATCGGCGGCTCGCTGCTGCTGATCATCGGCGTCCAGCTCGTCGGCCTCGGGCTGTGCGCGCACGCGTACGCGACGTACTTCATGGGCGAGCGCGACGCCTGGTTCGACCGCGCCCGCGAGCGTCTGTCGCTCGAGCACGGGCTGACGCTCGGCGGCGCCGTCGCGCTCGCCGGCGCGGCGATGATCCTCGTCGTCGTGCTCGACTGGGTCCAGCGCGGCCTCGGCAGCCTCTCCCAGGAGCGCGTCGCCATCTTCGCCGCGTCGCTGCTCGTGATCGGCATCCAGATCGTCTTCACCTCGTTCCTGCTCAGCATGCTCGGACTGCGCCGCGACTCATGAGCAGGGTTCAGATCGCGCTAGCCGCCGGGCTGGCGGGCATCGTCCTCGCGGTACTGGTCGTGCTGACGGGCTCGCCCGTCGCGGTGCTGGCAACGAACGGGGTCGCGACGAACGCGACCCTCGCGCTGGCCAACACCAAAGCGACCGCCTGCCAGCCCGGCGAACGGCTGCCGAAGGGGACGCGGGCGATACGCATGTCGCTGGGATCGTTCACCGGTCCCGCGGTGAGCGTCCACGTCTACGCCGGCGGCCACCTGCTCGCCTCCGGCGAGCACGGCTCCAACTGGGCCGGTCAGACCGTCACCGTCCCGATCGGGCTAGTCACCAGGACGGTCTATCCCGTGAAGGTCTGCTTCGCGGCCGCGCTCGTCAGGGGCGAAGCGCTGAGGGTCGACGGGGCCGACACGAAGCCGGCGGTCGCGGCGCGCTCGGCCGAAGGAGAAGCGCTGCCGGGTCGCGTGCAGATCGAGTACCTCACGCAGGGAAGCTCGTCGTGGCTCTCGCTCCTGCCGTCCGTGGCGAGGCACATGGGACTCGGCCGCGCGTGGCACGGCGCGTGGGTCGCCTTCCTCGCGCTGGCGCTGATGATCGCCATCGCCACGCTCGCCACCCGGACGATCGCCGGAGAGCTCCATGAGTAAGCGCTCCACCGGAACGCCGCAGCGCCCGCCCGCCGGCGGGCCGGCCAAGACGCGGGTCGGCTCTCGCACGCTCGCGCGGCAGGCGCGCCAGCTCCAGGCCCGGGGCGAGCGCAGGCGCCCGCCCCGGGCTCCCCTGCTGCGGATCCCCTCGTTCGATCCGCTCTCGATGCTGCGACGCGTGCCGCGCGCCGCCTGGCTGTGCGCGCTGGTCGCGTTCGTGAACGCGGCGAGCTGGTCGTTCGTCTCGCCGCCCTTCCAGGTCCCGGACGAGCCCAGCCACTTCGCCTACGTCAAGCAGCTCGCGGAGACGGGGCGCTTTCCCACGACCGGGCTGGAAAAGTACTCCAGCGAAGAGGAAGCCACGCTGTCGGCCCTGCACTACAACAACGTGCGCCTGGGGCCGGCCAACCAGACGATCTCGACGAGCGCGCAGCAGCGCAAGCTCGAACAGCAGCTCGAACTCGGCAACCGCCTGCCCAAGAAGGGCAGCCAGAGCGCCGGGGTGGCGACCTCGGAGCCACCGCTCTACTACGCGCTCGAGACGATCCCGTACGGCCTGGCCTCGGGCGGCACGCTGCTGGACCGCCTGCAGCTGATGCGCCTGTTCTCCGCCCTCTGGGCGGGACTCACGGCGCTGTTCGCGTTCCTGTTCCTGCGCGAGGCGCTCCCGAGCGTGCGCTGGGCGTGGACGGTCGGCGCGATGTGCGTCGCGCTCTGCCCGCTGCTCGGCTTCACGTCGGGGGCGGTGACCCCCGACTCGATGCTGTTCGCGGTCTCCGCCGCGCTGCTGTACTGCATCGCGCGCGCCTTCAGGCGCGGGCTGACGACGCGCTCGGCGATCGCCACCGGCCTCGTGATCGCGACCGGCTTCCTCACCAAGCTCAACTTCGTCGGGATCGCCCCCGGCGCCTACCTCGCGCTCGGCATCCTCGCGGTGCGCGGCGTGCGGCGCTCAGGCCGTGACGCCGTTCGCGCGCCGGCGATCGCCGCCGCGATCGGCTGCGTCCCCGTGCTGCTCGCCGAGTTCATCGGCAAGAACTCCTCCGCCGAGGTCACCGGCGGCGCGAGCGGGACCGCGACGGGCTCGCTGCTGGACAAACTGGACTACATCTGGCAGCTGTACCTGCCGCGGCTGCCCGGCACGGTCAACGACTTCCCCGGCCTGTCGACGGCGCGCCAGATCTGGTTCGACGGCTACGTCGGGCGCTTCGGCTGGCTCGACACGTACTTCCCGGGCTGGGTATACACCGTGGCGCTGATCCTCGCGATCGCGATCGTGCTCCTGTGCGCCCGCTCGCTGCTGGCCGGCCGCGCCGCCCTGCGCGCGCGCCTGCCCGAGCTGGCCGTCTACGCGGTCATGACGGTCGGCCTGATGGGCCTGATCGGCGCCGCCTCATACACGCTGTTCCCGGTCCAGGCCGCGTCGTTCGGGCAGGCCCGCTACCTGCTGCCGCTGCTGCCCCTGTTCGCCGCCGTGCTGGCCCTGGCCGCGCGCGGCGCCGGCCGGCGCTGGGGCCCCGTCGCCGGCGCGCTGTTCGTCGTCGTGTTCCTGGGCCACGACGTCTTCAGCCAGCTGCAGGTCATCGCCCGCTACTACGGCTGAGGTCGGGCGCGGGCGCCGTAGCGCCAAGCGCGTCCGGCCTACTTGGCGTTGGCGAAGTACTCGGCGTTGATCTGCGTGTACTTCTGCCACTCCTCCGGGAGCTGGTCCTCGGCGAAGCACGCGTCGACGGGGCAGGCCTCGACGCACGCGTCGCAGTCGATGCACTCCTCCGGGTCGATGTACAGCATCTCCGCCGCGTCGTAGCCCGGCTCGTCGGGCGTCGGGTGGATGCAGTCGACGGGGCACACCTCGACACACGAGTTGTCCTTGGTGCCGATGCACGGCTCGGCGATTACGTAGGCCATTCGTTTCCTTCGCGATTCGAGTTGGGCATTGCGGATGCAGCGACAAATACTAGCGATGGGACCCTCGTCGGAGGCGCATGGGCGATCCCGCCGGCTATCCGGACGGTGCGGCGACCCCGGAGCGACGAACAACGATCTGGGGACGACCGCACGCGCTGCGCAGCCACGCGCCCCGTGATCGAGCATGAGTCACGGAGGCTGCATCATGTCTGTATCGTCAGACAAGGTGCGCCTGCCCTCAGGCCACAGACGCACCCCGGGTGCGCTCGGGCCGGACGGCAACTGTCCGGCCCAAGGCACACGGGCACTCCGACGCGCTCAGAGCTATTGGCCCTCAAGCGCGATCACGACGCGACTATCCTTTTTCTTCGGTCACGGCCCAGTCCCCGTAGGCCCGTCCTTCGGATTCCGCCACAGCCACAAAGTGAAGCACCGTCCCGGTCCTGCCCACTCCCGTTTCCGGGGCACGCACTTCCGGATTTATGAACGGCACTTCCGGGTTTGGTTTTATCTTGAAACCAATATTGCCTTCATACACGCAAAGATTGCCGGGCTTCGCCTTCGGTGTTTTGAGACTGCCTCCAGCGCAACCGGCGGGGATCCCTCCGTCCTTCCCTTCTTCCTGTTCTTCCGTTACAAAATGGGCATGGCTTGCAGCGAGGGGCGCAGCAAGCGGGATCGGGAACGAGACCGAAGCATACTGTTCTGCTTCTTCGCCCTTTCCAGCGAAGCTCCATGTGCCGGTCTCGGTCTGTTCGGGGGGAAGCGTCGGGCCTATTTCGCCCGGAGGGCCCTGTGGGCCTTCTTTGCCCTGTGGGCCTTCTTTGCCTTCTTTGCCCTGTGGGCCTTCTTTGCCCGTGGTACCCGCACCAGCACTTCCTGCGGGCCCAGTGGTCCCCGCCGGCCCTGCGGGCCCCGCCGGCCCCGCCGGCCCGACCTTGCCTTCCAGCTGCTTCCGCACGCTCGGCTTGATCTGCTTGATCGAGGTGATCACGTATCTGGTCGCGGCGTACGCGCCGCCGCTCAGTGCGAACACAAGCACGAGCGTCATCGCGACGTTGGCGTAGGTGATGCGTTTGCGTATTGCTGAAAGCATCTTCGTGCCTTCCTCCTGCGAGTCGAGCGTGCGACACCGAGTGTCCTGCACGCAGGTTGGTTTTGGTCACTGCATGGCCCTTGATCGAGGCCACAAGCTCGTCTACATGCCGCAGCAACGTGCGGCCGCCCCATCGCGACACCGCACACGCCAGCTAGGATTCTCCAAGCACCCAGCGCTCGGTTGCGAGCATCTGCCCACCGACCCCTATCTCGTACATCGCCTCTCCGTCCAAATATTCCGTCTGCTTACCGCTCATACGGTCTGTGCTACCACGGTCTGTGCTACCCCACCGGGCACCTGCATCTCCTCCGTAGACAGGAAGGATCCGATTCTTGCGCCAGATGGGGTTCAGCGCTATCTGTGTTTTTCACTCAACATTGAAGCTGCGCGCCGGTCCCACGTATCACTGCCCTTGTTTATTTGTGTTTGTGGTGTTTTGTGGTGTTTGTGTGTTTGTGTTTTTTGGGGCAGCCTGTGAGGGTGATTTTGGTGTTTTGGGTGGTTTGTTGGTTGTTTTGGGCGGTGAGTTGGGTGGGGATGGTGA